>Ga0255423_10071_pt1 | contig 18529 bp, 18 predicted proteins | sample ANMaggSeSYBR02H3_FD_182659 | JGI IMG/M metagenome (GOLD analysis project Ga0255423, IMG submission 182659) | Sediment cell enrichment communities from methane seep in Santa Monica Basin, California, United Staets - ANME aggregate JGI... | ecosystem: Environmental > Aquatic > Marine > Cold seeps >...
CAACGTCCCCCATTAAATATGAAACAACGTCCCTCATTACGTCCCCCATTATTTTTTGATTTTTTTGGGCCGGATGCTTTTTTAGGAAGGACAGGCTTTTCTTTGTTTAAAACCTGAAACATTGTGATAACCACTTTTAAAAAAACTCATGCGTCAGGGCTGACTATGCCCCATGAATATTGACTTTCCTAAAGCAATGCCATATTATTTTTATTTCTGGAGAATAGGCGTTGCTTTTTTGTTTAAACTTCTTGTAAAAACAGATAATTACATAACAAGTGGTCATGTAACTCAAGGGGCGGAGCTGTATAAACAGATAAGAGGTTGTGGGATTTGTTGGGTATTAAGTGACAAAGTGCCAACGTCCCCGCCCCCTCATCTTGAAAAAGAGAGCTTTACAAACTGGTATTATTTAAGCAGTGGGGAAGGGGAATTCAGTTGAAAAAGCGGGGACATTCTTGATGAATAAAGCAACAAAAGCACCAACGTCCCCTCCTACTATTAGCCCTTGGCGGATTATTCTTCATCACTTTCATCCGGAAAGTTATGAAGAATAAAAAATAAAATATCCTGTAAATCCTGTTCATCCTGTCTAAAAACATTTTTTGTTTAAAGGATAAAATTTGTTTATTTTTTTGGCTGGATGCATTTTTAGGAAGGACAAGGACAAATAAGAATAAGGAAGGTATAAAAATGGAATCAATAGAATCAATAGAGTTCACTGCGGATATTCAAAACGGGGTTATCAAACTCCCTGATGAATACAAAAATCTACCGAAAAAAGCTAAAATTAAAATTATATTTATTCCTTATGAAGTTCAAAAAAGAAAATTAGATAGTCTTTTCGATAGCGCCGTCCGGGTTAATAAAATAGATAAATTTGACAGGAATTCCTTACATGAAAGATAGGATTTTTATAGATACCAATGTGTTGGTATATATTCATTTATTTGACGAAGAGAGTCAAGACAAAAGAAAAGCATTACAGAATCTGCTGCACCGGAGGATTGACGCTGAATTAATTATCAATGTGCAGGTAATAAATGAATTTTATAATGTCCTTTTAAGAAAAAATATTGAAGATAACGTAATACAGGAGAAGATACATTCACAATTGGAAACATGTTCAGCTTCGGAATTAAGTTTAAAAACTGTTTTCAGCGCATGGAAATTAAGAGAAAAATACAAATATTCTTATTGGGACAGCTTGATATTAGCATCAGCTTTGGAAAACAGTTGTTCAATTCTGTATTCAGAAGATATGCAACACGGCCAGGTCATAGAAGATAATTTGAAGATTATTAATCCCTTTGAAATAAGTTTATAAGTTTACTACGTCCGTTTCTTTTAATTCACAATTCAAGCTTTTGACCAGGTCGTCCCGGAAGTGGCCTAACAATGAACCTACTGGCTTTGGCCGGTAAGTCATTGTTTTTTTTGGCTGGATGCTTTTTTAGGAAGGACAATAATAAACTAACAAAACTACCAGCGTCCCCCCTTATATGCATAAAAAACTTGGCATAGATGCTATATTTCGTCTTAAAACAGCTAGTTTTAAGACGATCAATGAATTCATAAATAGTGAAGATCGTGATACGATTAAATCTATATGCCCAACTAAAAAGACATTTTCAAATATCAAAAAAAATTACACCTTCATTGACAAACTCGAGCCTTGCCGGTTGCGTCTTATGAAATATTATATCAATAATAACGAGTATTATATCGGATCTACAGTTCTTGATAGTGAAATAAGCATAGAGGATTTTTCTCAAACATATCATGGTCGCTGGGGTCATGAAGAATTTTATAAGTCTCTGAAATATCATATTAAATCTATTGAATTTCATGGTAAAAATGAAAACTTCATTCGACAGGAAATTTATGCAGGTTTTAATATTCTATCCTTAAATAGAATTCTTTCGAATAGTATTGAAGAAAAATTTAAGCAGAATCAAAAAGATGAGTCTCAGCATTCTTTTCATCGCAGGAAGAAAGTTAACTTTAAGAGCCAATTAGATAATTTCTATAGAGTAGTAGAACCGGTAATCGCAGGAACCAGAGAAAAGCAACGAGAAGTAATCAAACTTACGGTTAAGCGTTCTCAAAAACAATCTTACAAAACAAGACTAAACAGAAGATCATCACGTATTAGTCACAAACGTATAAACAAATGGCAGAAGATTGCCAACTAATAAAATAAAGCTTCCACACACCACCCTATTTTTTTTCAAGGTGACGTATGGATTTAGCGTATTTTTTGCAAACTACTAATCTTAATATGCTGTTTTTTAATTTGTTTTGCAATAACAGATTGCCCATAACTCCGAATGACATTGTGCTCCAGCGTGGGAATGCATAATAGATAATTAGCGAAAAATAGTCAATGCTCAGGTATATTTAGGTGCAAATCAGTTTAAAAAAGATTTGCCTGTATTTTTCAGGGTATGGTCATCGCGCATATAATTGGGTTGGCTGCTATTTCGTTTAATAGCATCGAAACCTTGAGGTGATTCCAGCTTTGGCCCAAAATAAAGTAAGTTTAGAGTTTTTGTGTAATCGTACATGTTAAAGTGTCAACTACTTTTGACCTATTTTGAAAGATGCCATCAAAACGATCTTAATTCTTCCCCTGGGAAAAGATTTCTCGGTTATTGGATAGTCTCTTGAAGCTTGAGATTATAACTCATCCCCAAAGGTTGTCCTGCTTACCTCATCGATGGTGGTGATTCCTTTTAAGATTTTGTCTACACCATCTTCCCAAAGGGTTTTCATGTCCTGGGTCTCTCTGGCCGCGTCTCTAATCATCCTGGATGACGCCCTTTGTAAAATTAAATCCCGTATGGGGTCGTTTACCATTAGAAGTTCAAAGAGGGCGATCCTCCCTTTATATCCCGTCTGCCGACAATTCTTACAACCTTTACCTCGATAGAAAACAAGGTCTTGTGTCCTTGTTATGGCCAAATCCTTAACTACCTGTTCTTCCGGTTGATAAGATTCTTTACACGTGGGGCAAATGATGCGAACCAGACGTTGGGCTAAGGCTCCCACAACAGAAGAAGAGGTTAAATACGGCTGCACCCCCATATCCATCAGGCGAGTTAATGCCCCCGGAGCATCGTTGGTATGGAGGGTGCTAAAAACCAGATGTCCGGTTGAGGCAGCTCGGATAGCAGTCTCTGCGGTTTCTAAATCCCTTATTTCTCCCACCATAATGACATCGGGATCCTGACGGAGGATGGATCTTATAGCTGCAGCAAAGGTCACGCCCGCCTTAGGGTTAATCTGTGTCTGGCGGATGAGGTTGAGTCGATATTCCACAGGGTCTTCAATGGTGATGATGTTCTTTTCGGGAGAATTAATGGTATTTAAAGAGGCATAGAGCGTAGTGGTTTTCCCGCTGCCGGTAGGTCCGGTAATTAACATAATACCGTGTGGTCTCTTGATGAGGGTTTTGTAAGCCCTTAATGTTTCCGGGAAAAATCCCAAATCTTCCAATCCCATTAAGGCAGCGCTTTGATCGAGAATGCGAAGAACCAGGTTTTCACCGTAAATCGTAGGGAAGGTTGAAATACGCAGCTCAATATCTTTGCCCTCCATTTTTATATGAAAACGTCCATCCTGAGGGGCTCTAGTTTCGGCGATGTTCATGTTTCCCATAACCTTTACCCGCGAGATAACGGCAGGCTGGAGTTCCTTGGGAATGGAACTAACTTCGTGAAGAAGACCATCAATCCGGTAACGGGTGCGTAAACTGTTTTCATCAGGCTCCAGATGTATGTCGCTGGCGCCATCCCGAATAGCCTGGGCCATAATCAAATTCAGTAGCTTAATTGCAGGGGCTTCATCTACGCCTGAAGGCTTAGAACCGTCTTCGGAAAATCCTTTTATGACCTCTTTTATAGAATCCCTGACTCCATAATATCGGTTGATGGCTGTCTTGAGCTGAATGTCGGTGCTGACAACCGGTTCTATTTCACAGCCGGTCTTGAGTCTTACCTCATCCAGAGCAAAAATATTGTGAGGATCAGACATGGCCAGGGTTAAGGTATTGCCGATCTTAAATAGAGGTATGAGTTGATAACGCCGAGCCAGACTTTCAGGGACCAGCTCTATAAGCTTCTCATCTATCAGGTAACTATCCAGATCAACATAAATTGCAGACATATTATTATCCTTGTTCAGAGGTTCAGAGACCGTAAGCGCTAATTAAAAGATGAACATCCAACATCGAACATTGAACGTCCAACGTCCAACGTCGAATAAGGTATTCTGTCAATTTATAAACTGACGGAGCGAAGCGATTTCATCATTCGATGTTCGATGTTGGACGTTCGATGTTCATTTTTTTCATGATCCTGTATCATCTTTGAGATTGTAATAACATTTCCAAATGGCTTTTAACCTTTGCCGTCAGTTCAGGGTATGTGCTACCTGAGAAGTCAATAAACTTTCGGTAGCAGGATATGGCCTCTTTGATATCGCCACTTTCCTCGGAGATAAGACCCAGATTGTAGTGGACCTCAGGAGAATGCGAATCAATAGAAAGGGCTTTCTCAAACATCCTTTTGGCTTTGCCTGTCTGATTTACTTTCTTGTAAATAACCCCCAGGTTTATATATGACTCTGTTGATTTACTCCGATTTTGAAAATCAGAACACAGCATGTTGCGTTATGTTCAAATATTACACACAATATATTGTGCATATTTTTCAGAGAAGGTAGTAAATCAACAGAGTCATATATGCCTCTTTATTTTTTGGATTGATATCAAGAACCTCTCTGAATTCTTGAATAGCCTTTTTCAAATTTCCCTGGAGATAGAAGATAACCCCTAAGTTATTGTGAGCCTTCTCATGCCTTGGGTTCATGGAAATGACCATTTGGAACTCCTTAACGGCCTGCACCGGTTTTCCCATATCCTTGTAAATCACACCCAGATTTGTATGGGCCTCGACATTCATGGGATCCATTTCGATAATCTTTCTGTACCCCTCAATGGCCTTCTCTTTCTCCCCTCGTTTTTGATGAGAAAGGGCAAGGTAAAATTGGTCCATAACGTCATGGAAGGAGCTTTTTTTCAACAAAATTTTTCCGCTTGCATTCTCCGGTTTTATCTTTTTGCCTTTTGGAGAGGGGGGGAGGAAGCGGTTATCTTTTTTTCAGGTTCTATGACCCTGATTTTTTTCTTTTGCTCTGGAGCGGATTTTTCTTGAAGAGTGTGGGCTTCAGGCAAAACCGCAGAGAATTCCTGAGAATGCGTAACGAGTTTAGACACAGCCGGCCCGGGAGTGGGCTTCCCCCCCTGCCGGGTTATCATAAAAACCATAAAAAGCATGATTATACCAAATCCTATTGCGCCACTGAAAAGCCAGACATGTCTAGAGATAATGGCCTTTAAGCTTAAGTCCTTCTTATAGGGATATTCGATGAATGGCGGGGGAGGCTTTATGCTCACTGCATCCTTCTGTGCCCTTTTTAGTACATCAACAATGAGGCTCATCCCATAGCTCCCTCATCCCTCACTATCCGGGCATCAGAAAAATCTTTGAGCGCCTTTATCTTCTCTAACATCGCCTGAGCCTCATCTTTGGTCTGGAATTTCCCGAACATCACCCCATACCAGATTTCTTTGCCGGGGATATCCTTTTTGGTGATGAATGCCTCATATCCCAGCTTCCGAAGTTGATTAATGTCTATAAGGGCTCGTCTATTGTCTCGATAGGAGGTAATATGGATACTATAAGGATGGCTGGAGGATGTGCCCTCATCGGTGGAAGTGGCGTGAATCGGATAAAAAATCAATTGAGCGGTTCGGAATGTGCCCTCATCGGTGGAAGTGGTGTTTGAAAAGGTTACATATGGAGTTTCGCCTTGAAAGCCTATAAGATAGATACATCCCAGAAGCAGAGCTAAAGCCCCTAAAAATAAGGCTCTCCTGTTTTTGGAAGAGGTTGCGGAAGGAACTCCTTGTTTTCCAATGCTTTCAATCCCCCTTTTCACCATCTTTTTATCCAGGTGGTTACTTTGCCTGGCATATCCGGCGAGCAGTGTCCGCTCACAAACAAGATTAATAAGACGCGGAATCCCCTGGGAATATTTAAATATCTCGTTTAAAGCGCCGGCAGAAAAGGTGATATGACCATTAGATCCTGCCACCAGCAGCCGGTGATAAATGTATTTTTCCGTGTCAATTTTGCTTAGTGAGAGAAGATAATAGCGGATGGAGATTCTTTGGTTTAGCGGCCTTAAGAATGAAGATTTCAGCTTTTCATGTAACTCAATCTGACCGACCAGGATGATCTGAAGCAACTTTGCCTTTTCTGTTTCAAGATTGGAGAGCAGCCTTATTTCTTCCAGGGCTTGCTCTGAGAGATGCTGCGCCTCATCTATTATTAAAACAGCTCCTCTTGCCTGCATGAGTTCGCCAAGCAAAAATTGATTTAACCTATCAATTAACTCCTTCTTTGTGTCTCCAGTATTGCCAATTCCAAACTCCTCGAGGATGCACTTTAATAACTCCTCTCCTTCCAGCATGGGATTTAAAATCAGGGCGGTGCTTGTATCTTTACCCAGCCTTTCCAGCAGCGCCCGAACAATGGTAGTCTTTCCGGTTCCAATATCGCCTGTAAGCACCACAAACCCTTCTTTTTCCCTGATCCCGTAGAGAAGATTGTTTGATGCATCCTGATGATTTTTGCCCAGATACAGGAACCTGGTATCAGGGGTCAGACTAAAGGGTTTTTCGTTTAGTCCATAGAAATCAAGATACATTATCTTACCTCTTCCCACTCAGATGAAAGTTCTCTAATGAATCGATTTTCGATTTCATTTCCCACCACAATCCTGGGAGTAAGCGTAATTATCAGCTCTGTCTTTCTTTTCTCTTCCACAGTCTTTTTAAAAAGATAACCTAAAAAGGGAATATTCTGCAAAAAGGGAATACCGGTTACCTCATTCGATGCCTTTTTTTGTAGAAGCCCGGCAATAATGATGGTCTGGCCGTCTCTTACCTTGACCACCGTATTGGTCTCCCTCACAGTCAGGATGGGGGCGATATCGCCTTCAGCCGATACCGACTCGCCTGCCTTTTCGGTGATACTGGGATGAATATCCATAATAATCAAGCCGTCAGAACCTATTTGTGGAGTAACCCCAAGGAGAATGCCTATGGTGATCCAGCGTGGCGTGCTGGAAGTGTACCTCCCTTGGGCGTCGGTCTCGGTTTGCCTCTCCCAATAGACATCCTCCGTGGCCACCTTTATAATGGCCGGCTGGTTATTTAAGGCGGAAACCTTTGGGCTGGACAGAATATCTATTTTGCCCTGTTTTGACATGGCATCCAGAAGAAAAGAAAAGAGAAAAGACAAGTCGGAATTGGAGACGCCTATCTGGAAGGTCTCGGAAGCAGGGCTGAGCGCCTGAGTAAAGGTTCCCTCAAAACCACCGCTTTTGGCGATGACAGACCAGTCAAGACCCATCTGATATTCATCAGAAAGAGTTACCTCTATTATCCTGATCTCAATCATCACCTGCCTTTGCGCTGAGCCTTCAATGGTCTCCAAAAATTCGGCTATCCTGGCCAGGTTTCGAGGAAAGTCGGCAGCCAGGATAGAACCTGATATCTTATTGATGACCAGCCTGCCTTCTTGCGAAGAGATACTCTTTAAACCATCCTCTATCTCTTTCCAGAGATCTGCGGTATCGGATGTCTCCACTTTGATGAAACTTCCCGTATTCAATACCTGGCCTTCCTCTCCTGCTCTTCCGCCGGTGGTGCCGGATGTGGCGCCACTTCCCACACGTTTAGTGGTCAGGTAATTAAGGAAAAAGATCCTGGTCTGCATCCTGACAGGTGATACCCGAATGACATTGCCATCTCTTTTATACTGCAACTCCAGCGGGGTAAGAAGGCAGTCGAGAGCCCTGGTTAAGGTAACCTCTTTTAAATCTACTGTGACCCTTCCCGTGACATCGAAATCAACGACCATGTTCAGTTTGCTTTCCCTCGCTAAAACCGTCAGTATTTCGTGGATATCTGCCTCCCGAAAGGACAGGCTGTAAAGTTTTTCGGGCTCCTTTATCTCCTCTTCGATGGGAGATACCATTAACTCCTCCAGTTTCTCCTTAACCGCCGTGGGAGGCGCGGTGGGAGGCGCGGTGGGAGGCGCCGGGCCGGTGATTATAGAAACCTTCTTCTCATCTGCTTTGGGGCTTACGCATCCAATGACAATAAGGAGTATCAAAAGTATAAGGCTTCTATTTTTCACATTTCTTTCCTTTATTTTTGTAACCGTGAACCTCTGAACGCTTATTTATCCTTTGTCCATTGAATAGGGCTTTTCTCAAGAGTAATTACATACTTCCGGCCGTCCTTCTCTAAAATCACTCTATCGGGTTTAATTTCCAGAACCTTTTCTCCATCTATCAAATCTCCAACCGCCACCACCTTGTGGTTAATAGAGGCCACCTTTCGAGAATCGGTGATCAGAATAGCGGTGACCTTTTTGATATGGGGTTTTACAGCCTCAGGGGCTCCCTCTTCCGCAGTTGCCCTTAATTGCACACCAGGAAGCAAGTCAAACGGATCTCTGCCCCAGGCTTTCTCCGATGGACAGATGAAAAAGACTATGGCCGCTGCCAGGACTACAACTCGCATGTCGTTCCTCGATTCTCGTTTCGACCTAAATTGAGCAGTTAGCTTTTAGCAGTTAGCCTTTAGCTAAGAGCTAACCGCTAATGGCTAATAGCTTTAATCAAACAGCTAATGGCTAAAGGCTAATCGCTCAACTTTTTACCCAAACACCTAAAGTCAATTTCACCTTCACCCTGGGAAAAATCTGGTTATCCCTTACTATTTCAAGTTCATTAACGGTAACCAATCCGGGCAAATCGTTTACCCTCTTAAGATATGAACCCAGATGGCGGTATGGGCATTGAATGTTCATCACCACGGCCAGCCTCTTGTAAGGCGACCCTCCATGGGCTGATTCCGATTCTTCTCCGGATCTGAGTGAAATCACATCCATATCTAGCATGGAAGCCTCCCCTGCCAACTGCCGTAGAAGTTCCTGCACCGGTTTTTCACCAGACGGAATTCTCTTGACCAAAAAGGCGCTTTTCTGCTCCCTGGCAACCTCTTTCTCCAAATTTCTTAAACCCGGAATCGCTCTGACTATTCTATCTATCTCAAGGGCTACAGTCTTTATTTCCTCCTGCAGCCTCAATAGCTCTTTCTTTTCTGGTTGATAAAAAAACATATAGAAACACACAAACACCACCGCAGAAACCGCAGCCCCAATCATTATCTTTTCTCTTTTAGTCATGATTCGATGCCCGAGTATATTGAAGATTGACAATTGAAGATTGAAGATTTGTGGAAGTCGCTTCGCTCCGCTGTTTTGATTGGAATTATGCTTGACACGGTTATAACTTGCGTTTCCGTCATTCTTAAGATTTCTCCTTTCAGTCGAAATGACAAATAAGCTCAGTTTGTAGCAGTGCATAGTCTGTCATGCTAAAATTGACAGAATTCCTTCAATATTCAATTTTCAATATACAATCTTCAATTAAAAGGAACTACCCCGCATCTGAGCTCAAAGCTCCCCCCATGTTCGCTGTATTCTTTATTTTCCTCACTAAAAGATAGCCGGACATCTTTGAAGAAGGGCGATTTCTCCAGACCTTCCATGATCTCGACTATACTTCTCAGTACTTCTGCGTCTTCCCCAAAGGCGACTCCTTTGAGCCGTAGTTCTTTTGCTGTTCCTTTTGTCCGCAGAGAGAGGCCTGTTAAGGTGGTTCCTACGGGAACAATGCGGCTTATCTTTTTCAATATCTCTCCCCATGGAGGTTGTTCAAAAGCTTCTTTCGGAAGGATGGCCTTCTCCTGTTCCAATCTTTTCTTTGTTTCTTCCAATTGAACAAGCCTTTTGTTGACTGATTGCAAACCGACCAATTCCGCCTTTTTTGAGAGCAGCTTTTTTCCATAGCCGGCGCTTGTCACATTCATCTTGAGGTACATGCCAAAGAGGATAAAAGCTGCCAAACACGCCAGAGCCGCAGGATAGTATCTTTGCAGCAACACCCGGGGGATAAGCCTTAATTCCTCAGGCAAAAGATTAATCTCTTTAGCCTTGCCCAGTGCCAAACCAGTGGCTGCAACCAAACTGGAGGCCATGCCTTCAAAGGGGCTTGATAATTCAACCCATACTCCCAATTGATCCGTTAGATATTCTTTTAAGCCTTTTAGCCTTGCACCTCCTCCGGATATAAATATTCTCCCGACATTTTCTTCTTCTTTAAATTGGCTTTTATGAAATTCAAAGGAACGATTTATCTCGGTCAGCAATCTTTCAAGGACCGGCCTCATCGCAAAAGAGATTTTTTGCAAGGGAACATGGCCTTCAGCCGCTTCAACATCTTCTTTTTTCGGTATGCCGTATTTTTTTTTAATCTCCTCGGCCCCGGCAAAATTTAGGGCAGCACCTTTCAGGGTTCCCACCTCTTCTATAGCCTTAGTAAAGGCATTGCCGGCGGTAGTTATCTCTCTGCTAAACTCCAGCTTGTTATCTTTGACTATGTTTATGCTGGTCTTTACGGCTCCAATGTCGATGAGGGCAGTAACCCCTTCCCTGGCCTCGGGAATCGTTTGCATGGAATGCCACAAGGCATGAGGGATGGTGCCCACACCCGCAGGCTTAAGACCGGCCTCTTTAATAATGGCTAACTGGTTCTCTATAAATTCCCTCTCCGCTACCGCCACCATAAGATCAAGCTTTTTTGCCCCTTCTTCGACTATCTCACATAGAGGCTGAAAATCCACGATGGCCTTCTCAGGGGAAAAGGAAATCAATTTCCTGGCCTCCCATCTTACCGCCTTTTTTAGTTCCTTTTTTGGCATGGATGGAAGGCTGATGCGCCTTATGGCGATCTGAAGTCCACTTACTCCTATAATCACCTTCCGGGCGCTGATATTTTCCTCATGCAAGAGCTCCTTTATCTTTTCTACTATTACATTTCTACCCCATTCCTCTCCGGCTTCAGGGGGAAGATCCTTAACCGCAAAATTGGTGAGAAAAACCCCTTTAAGGGTATATCTAAGGTCCACCAGTTTTATGGAATGGCTGCCAATATCAAGGCCGATGCTGCTCTTAGTCATTTCTCCCTACTTGCTACCTTGTTTGTTGTTTGTTGCAACTGACCACTTCAACGAGGTCTATGATATGACAAATGTCATTGAGCTGGTCTCAGGATCGGACAGGTCGGTCTGTCTGGAATAGTGAAAGGTGAGGCGCCATGTCCCTGAAACTTCAGCCGTATCCTGGACTTCAATTCTATCCAGCGACGCACCAGGAGCCATAGTATAGTAAGTTACTTGATTGAAGGAAAACAGCGTTGGGGAATCCGGATCAGTTGAAACCTCTACCTTCTTACCTATCCACACTGTAGTACCGCCAAAACTGATTTGATTCAGCCTGGCCTGCTTTCCCCCTTCCTTGGCCAAATCTATCCGGAAAATGTAAACATCGTAATCGTAATTGTTCATGGTAGGAACACAGATGTTCTTTTGCTCCCCCTGTGCCGGGTCCTGGTAGGGTGGATTCTCCGGATCCGGATCTAAAGTGATCCCTCCGCCTGCCACGTAGAGAGGAAATGAAGCCAGAGTGATTACCCTTGTCGCTGTCCCGGCGGTGCCGGTTGAGATTATATTTTGTTCTACCGGGTCATAGGTCACACTAAAACTTTCTGTTTCCAGACTGTTGGTTACTGAAAAGGAGCTGTTAGGATCAAAATTCTCCCAGTCACAAGCATAGCGAATCGCATATTCTATTCCTGCCTGCGCCGCATAAAATGCCTGAGCAGATCTAAACGGCAAATGTGCGGATTTTTGCTTGGTTATAATCAATGAGGAAAAGACGAATCCCAAAGCGCTCATAAGCAAAAGAACTATGACGATTGCCACAACAGATATTCCGTCATTTCTCATTGGACTACTTCTTTCCAATCACCATCAAACTGAGATGGTAAATTTTTGGGATAGATCTTTGTATGCAGGGTAACATTTTCTCCACCAGTTAGAGAAAGGGTTAGTTCTAATTTTATCTCATTGGAATCATTGCTTACAGTAAAACCACCAACTGGCACATTCTCTGCCAGGGGTTCGGGTTCATTAGTCCCCCTTTTTCGTTCCAGGATACCTCCAGTGACTTGAAAAGTTATATTTGTAGTGCTATCAACCGCAGTGGAATGGCTTTTTGTAAAATTGATGGAATTTGAAGATGAGCCGGGGGCCGGGGCTAAAATGCTTTCAGCATCTCTAACCTCTCTTGCCATCCGCTCCATAGCCGGCTTTGCCTCAGCGAGAAGCCCTGCCTGATTGCTTACTATGATATAGGTTTCCACACTGCTGCCTATGAACTGAAAGGTAAAGATGCCTATAATACCAAGCAGCACTATTACTACTATTAATTCAACCAGGGTCATCCCTTTTGAGTTCATGCCGGCCTCTTGTTTTGAACCGCAGACTATCTTTATTCATCCGCAGGTCGCCTGGTAACCACAGTCCGCAGTTCAACGACCTCGTTATCGGCATCCTTTATCCTCACCAGAATGAGCTTGTACTTCGTGTTTTCCTCGTATTGTGAATTTTCCAGGTTTCCATCGACATAGGAAATATTCCACTGCCACTGGTAACCGGAAATGTCCGCTGATGTGTAGTCTGTAAGTGGTGTGACCGGTGATGAGTCATATGCCACGAATTCCTCCATTTTATATTGCGCCAGACAGGTTGCAGTAGCCACCTTTTCAGGAAACATGCTTCCCTTGAGACCGGTCATTAAAGGGATGAAAATCGTCGATGCAACAATCCCTGCCACTACAATAAAAATGATAACCTCCACAAGGGTGAACCCTTTGGGATTGACGATTGATGATTGACGATTAAAATCTGGTCCCTGTTTTTTGTTTTTTATTTTTCTATCCTGCATCCTGTATTTCAATCTGTAACCCTGACCCCTAATTTATACTCACCTTTCCAGTATAATTAGTAACGCTAACGGTCTTAATCTGACCATCAGCCGATATACTTACAGAACCCCCGCCCCCTGAGGTAGGTTCTCCTAACGTGTTGAATGTGACGGTAAAATCATTGCTTATGGTTACCCCTGAGGGCAGTTCACCCAAAGGATCCATGCCGCTTGCGGGGCTGAATGTATAAGCTGACGAGCCGTTGCTGAAAATTACACTCTTTGCCGTATGCTCAGCCATAGCCGCCTCCTGCGCGTATCTGATATCGGCCTGAATCATATCTGCCGCCCCTCTTGCAGAGATTGTTGAGGTGCCTGTAAGCCTGACAGCGGCTGTCACAGACATGACCCCAATGATGACCAATGTCGTTACAATCTCAATAAGGGTAAAGCCTTTCATGTCATTAATCCATGGGACATAATGTAATGCCATAAGCGCCAAGTCCACAGGCCCGTTCTTAAAAGATGAACGTCCAACATCGAACATTGAACGTCGAATTTTGAATAAGGAATTCCGCCAATTTATAAACTGGCGGAGCTCTTCGGTCCCTCAGCATAAACTCACCGATTTCATTATTCGACGTTCGATGTTGGACGTTTTTTTCAGTCTCTCATGCCCAAAGCGTAAATTACCAACCCTTTGCCACCGTGGCGGGTGTGGTACCTGCATTGTCCGTATATGTCCAGGTATAGGTATTTGTGCTGGGGAAGGTAGCCGTAATTGTGTCTGATGCATTCACTAAACTAGTAAGGCCTTCTTGTTCGATAGCAGCTACTATGGCATCGGCATCGTAAGTCTGAGTATTGTCCATCAGGTACTTTGCATGGGCAATGGCAATAGCTCCCCTCAAGGCAGCCGTCACTCCAGTGGCCACTCCCTCTTCAGCTTGGACTCTTAGGTCCATATACTTGGGCACGGCAATGACAGCCAAAATGCCAAGGATCACTATGACAACAACCAGTTCAATAAGCGTAAAACCACCTTCATTTTTTAGTCTCTTCATTTCTTTTTACCTCCTTTTTGGATTGAATATTGTATATTTGTGGAATCGCTTCGCCCTTTCAATTGAATATTGACTATTTACTATTTAATGAAGTCGCTTCGCTCCACTGTTTTGAATAATAAAACATAAAATTGACAGAATACCTTCAATATTCAATTTTCAATATACAATATTCAATTTTTTTGGTCTTCAATTATTACCGCATTGCTACCCCGGCCATGTCCCACATGGGAAGGAATATTGCCAGAGCCAGGAATAAAACCATTCCCCCTATGATTATGATCAGGATCGGCTCAATAAGGGTAGAGAGATTCTTAATGGTATATTCCACCTCTAAGTCATAGTACTGTGACACCTTAGCCATCATCTCATCCATCTTGCCCGACTGCTCACCGACAGAGATCATCTGCGCCACCATGGGCGTGAATATCCCACTCTCTTTTAGTACTTGGGATAGCCCACTTCCTTCCATAACGCTTTCCCTGAGTTTCTGTACTTCTTGGATAATTACGGTATTGCCAACGGTAGCAGAAGTAATCTTCAGGGTGACCAATATGGGAACACCGCTTCGTATTAACATCCCCAGTATGTTAGTAAACCTCGACATGGCAATCTTCAGAAAGAGGGTGCCAAATACCGGAATGCGCAGCTTAAAACCATCCCATCTCAATCTCCCCGATTCGGTGTTTGTGTACCAGTGAAATCCCAGAACAACTAAGGATGCCGCAATAATCATTACAAACCAATAATCACGGAAAACATGGCTTATACCAATCATTATCCTGGTGGGCAGGGGGAGGGTTCCTCCGAATTTAGTGAACATAGTTGCAAATTTGGGGATGACAAATGTCACCAACACAATAAAGGCCACCGATATAGCGGTTACCACTATTTTGGGATAGCGTATAGCGGCTCTTATCCTGGCCCTGGTATCCTTTTCGTGTTCGGTTATGGTGGCCAGACGAGCCAGAATTTCATCCAGGGTACTCGCGGTTTCCCCTGCTTGAATCATACCGACATAGAGTGGAGAAAATACCTTGGGATGTTTGCGCAGGGCATCTGACAGGGAACTTCCCCCTTTGATATCATTCTTGATGGTATTTATGGTCTCTTTCATCCTCTTATTTTCTGTCTGCTCTGCCAGGGTATTTAAGCTGGAAAGCAGAGGAATCCCAGCGCTGAACAGAGCGCTCAACTGGCGACTGAATAAAATCAAATCCTCCGGGCTAACGCCCCTGACTCCCTGGAGAAAATCTAATGATATGACATCCTTCTTTTTTTCCTGTATGGAAATCGGGATGTAGCCTAAGTCATCCACCTGGCTGGCCGCCATCTCGTAACCGGAGGCCTCCATAACTCCATTTATGGCTTTTCCAAATTTGTCTCTGGCTTTGTATTTATATACCGGCATTTTATTAAAAAATGAACGTCCAACATCGAACATCGAACATCGAACGTCGAATAATGATGTCGCTCCGCTCTTCAAATTATTTTAAAATCGAATAAAAAACCAATACCCAACCTTGAATGACTATTTCTGTTTCTTCATCTTTTCCCATTCAACATTCGATGTTGGACGTTCGATGTTCGATGTTCATAACCCTGAACCCTATATTTTACTTAAATATTTCTTGACCAGAGTTACAAGCATATCCATATCAAAAGGCTTGGTAACATATTCATTTGCGCCGGTTTCCTCTCCAAGCTCAATATCATTTTGCTGTGTTCTGGCTGTCAGCATTATGATAGGAATATTGTTGTACGACTCATCAAACTTGAGAAGCCTGGCAATCTTGTAGCCATTCATCTTTGGAAGCATGACGTCCAGGATAATAAGGTCCGGATTTTCCTTCTTTGCCTTTGAAAGGGCTTCTTCACCGTCATAGGCCTCCAAACATTCAATGTCTTCAAGCTCAAGGGTAAACTTGATTGACTCGACAATGTCCTGCTCATCATCAACTATGAGTACTCTTTTTTTGTTCACAGCCCCACCTTTCTTGATTGAAAATTGAATATTGTCGATTGCATATTAAAGGAATTCTGTCAATTTTCAAATTCTTTGGTTTTCAATTATTTTCATCAGTTCATCCTCGGTACGCCCATCCTCCGGAAAGGTCGCTACGATTAATTCCAGGTTGATCTTTATAGATTCTTCGCCTGCCGTAAATCTTTGCTTAGAAACTGACTCCTTTATCCTGTCAGCCAGAGCGAGGGCTCCCTGTTTGGGTGTATCAAATAGAATTATTATTACCCCGCCATCTGCCCGGACATTTATTTTATCCGTACTCCTGCGGACGGTGCTTTCACCAAGCTGTCTGACTTCGCGCGCCAGCTTAAGCGCCTCTGCCTCCCCATGGGTTTCACGCAAATATTCAAATTCATCTACCTTCAATATCAACAATGACAGGGGAGTGTTATTTTCATTAGCTTTTTGGATTTCTCTATGCAATAAATCCTTGAAGGCCCTCTCAGAAGTGTATTTAAGCAGGGTAAAGCTAAATTTAGAGCCTTTGCCGACCTCACTTTCCATCCATATCTTCCCTCCGTGGGCTTCAACCAGGCCTTTGACAATGGAGAGCCCTAATCCTGACCCATTTACCGTTCTGGTCAGCGTCTTTTCTACCTGATAGAACCTGTCAAATATCTTTTCTATTTCATCAGGGCCGATGCCCGTGCCGGTATCTGTTACGGAAACTTTTATGAAATCTCTGACCTCTGAACTCCGAACTTCACTTGCTGAAACACAAATCTGCCCCCCCCCCCCGGGAGTAAACTTGATGGCATTATCAATCAGGTTAATAAAGATCTGCTCCAGTTTATCCGGATCTCCATAAGCCTGCGGCAGATCAGATGGTATCTCCTTACGGATGAAAATAGACTTTTCACCAGCCCTGGATGCTAAAGAATTTATTGCCATATCAAGAACAGTGCCCAAATCTAAAGGCTTTAACTCAAAATTTATCTTTCCTGCCTCTATCATAGAAATATCCAGGAGATCGTTGATAAGGCCTGACAGTCTGTTGATATTTCTATCAGCCATGGAGAGAAATCTAATCTGGTTTTCATTTATGTCCCCTGCCTTTTTTGAAAAAATTACATTAACGGCATTTTTTATGGAGGTCAGGGGAGTTCTCAGCTCATGGCCGACCACTGAGATAAACTCTGACTTCATGCGGTCAACTTCCTTCTCTCTGGAAATATCACGCAAAACCACCACAGTTCCCAGGGCTTTTCCATCGCTTCCCATGACGGAAGAGACTTGCATTTGATTTTGGATACCATAAATAAGGGCTTCATTTTTTATGGAACCTGCACCTTCTCTCCTTAACAACTCCACAGGATTGCATCCCAGCAATTTGCTAATGCCCTCAAAATCAATGCCGAATTCTTGATAGCTCTCAAGGTGCAGGGCTTTCCTTGCCGCAGGGTTGATAACTACTATTTTTTTATCTTCATCTATCATTATCACCCCATCGACCATGCTATCTACCATTACTTCCATCTTAGTCTTCTCGGCTGCAATGACTCCTCTTAACCTTTCAATTGCAGTTGACATCTGATTTGCTATGGTATAAAGAAGTTTAATATCTTCTATATCAAATGCGTCCTCCTTATAAGAGCAAACATTAATCATCCCTGTAAATTCATTTTTAATCATCAGCGGGACATTGAAAAATGATCTAACATCCGTTTTAATCTGTTCTGATTCCAAGCTCTCGCCTCTGGCTTTCCTTCTATCGTATGGCAGTTCTTCAATCTTTAGTTTGTTTTCTGATAGATCCGCGCCCATAAGGGCATTAGATGCCGCCAACACATTCGATTTCGCCTGATTGATAAAAGCATCTGTTACCGACTGACTTCTTTGAATAGTCAAATGTCCTTTCTCTCCATTTAAAAGCAATGAAATAGAGAGATCGTCGTCAACTATCTTATGAAGAGAACTCATAATTAACTTTACCAGCTTACGGTAATCCAGGGTATAGCCTATAGCATCACTTACTTCGTATAGAACCTGTAATTCATAGACCCTTTTCTTGAGAGCATCCATCAGCTCCTTATTTTGTACGGTTAACCTTTGCTTTTCCATGGCCTTGCCTATTACATTGACTACGTCTTCTATCTTATCAAAAGGCTTCCGGATATAATCATAAGCGCCGGCTTTTACCGATTCTATGGCTGAGTCCAGGCTGGCATTGCCGGTCATGATGATTACTTCGCAATCAGGGCTTCTTTTTTTTATCCTTCTGAGTACCTCCATCCCATCCATACCGTCCATCTTTATATCGACCAAAGCAACGTTAATGGCCTTCTCCTTAAATATCCGGAGACATTCAGGACCATTTTCCGCGCTGACAACCTCATATCCCTCCTTTGACAGAAAACTTTGAAAAAGGTCCCGGATACTCTTTTCATCATCAACAATTAATATCGTTCCCATCGCCACACTTGCACCTTTTATTGGTCAGTGATTAGTGGTTGATTAGTTATTGGTTGTCC
>Ga0255423_10074_pt1 | contig 18235 bp, 20 predicted proteins | sample ANMaggSeSYBR02H3_FD_182659 | JGI IMG/M metagenome (GOLD analysis project Ga0255423, IMG submission 182659) | Sediment cell enrichment communities from methane seep in Santa Monica Basin, California, United Staets - ANME aggregate JGI... | ecosystem: Environmental > Aquatic > Marine > Cold seeps >...
TGTACCATCGCAACGTTTGACTTTAAACTGACGAAGATGGGTTGTAAATAATATTTAATCCCTTTCTGCTGGTTCCCATACATGTACATCACGTAACATATTAATTAAGCCCAAAAATAGATAAGCTTGGTATATTATAAATGAAGATATAAGATTTGTTTTAACACTTCCTGTAATTACCAATGCAGTAATAAAAGCTAAAAAGGCGATACCATAGATAATTTCAATTGAAGCAATAATGATAGTCCACAATAAAATAGTTACGAAAAATGACGTGGGAACCACAAAGAACATTAAAATTCTCAGTGGAAATATTAGCATTCCAAACTTACCGTATTTGGAAGACATTACATCCCGGTTAAAAAAAGTTGCTTCCATTAATCTTGTAGCTCTTCTAATCTTTTGCCGCCGTTGCTCGTTGAACTTATAAGGAACATATTCATAGAATTTGGCAGAGGGGACATATTGACATCGATAACCATTGCGGATCACAGAAAGTGCCATACTGGCATCATCTGCACCCTTTTTAGTATTAAGTGAAGTGGAGGCATTTTTCTTAAAGGCGACCACTGCTCCGTTTAAACAGTATGTTGAATGCACTTTACTCTCCCAAATACATATCTTGCCATAAATAGAGCGATAAGCATTCTCAGATCTCGAAAATATTGTATTCCCTTTCGACATCGGAACGATATCGCCAGATACAGCACCTATATCATTGCTGCTCAATAATACTGTGATTAAGTGAGGTATGGTATTTTCATCGAATAGACCATCTGCACCAGTGACAACTACTATTTCATTTGAAGATTCATTTATGCCGCGATTGATGGCTTTGTTCACACCGCTGCGTGGGTGTGTGATGACTCTGCCACAGAGGGAGTTTTTTGCGAGGGCTTTTTGTGCGATTATTTCAGTGTTGTCCGATGAACCGTCGTTAGATATAATGAGTTCCATCCTGTCTTTTGGGTAGATCTCAGAGAGGTTGTTGATGCGGTCTTCGATCACGGATTCTTCGTTGTATGCGGGAATTACTATGCTTATGTTTGGTAGTGACTCCAGCGGTTTTATTAAAGTTGGTTTTGAGGTTATGGCTGCAAGGATATAGATGAGGTAGACTCCAAGAGGGATTGCGGTTGTGATGAGGGTTAGGAGAAGTATTGAGTTCATGCTTGTTTTTTATGTGATGATGGTATATAATTTTTGAGTTATTCTCAAGCATTTTGGTGATTTACGATTATAATCAGAAGTAGAAATCCAACATTATGCAAGCCTCAGCATTTCAACTTGTATCTTGATGTCTTGCAAATGATTTTTAACAATGTTTTAATAGAATATAGTGCCAATGGAAACTTAATATGAATAATAATGACATGATGATTCACAACATAGCAAAGATGTATGGCAATAGTCGTTTAGGGTACAACGCAGTCATATTGGAAAATGTGATGCTCAGCTACCCGGATGCATCTGTTTTAGAGGAGATTGCCAGAAAGAATAAAAAAGTGGAAAACCACGAGTATGAAGGTACAGTAATTGGAGACAGTGCTGCCATCCGCCCAAATTCCACGATTCTTCCTGGAATATATCTCGGTGAAGGAGCGATGGTCGCGGCAGGGGCACTTGTTACAAAGGATGTGCCAGCTTGAAAACTCGCGATTGGAACGCCTGCAAAGATTATTTAGATGCCAGATGATTTTAAAGTCTTGAATATTATATATATGCAAATTCATAAAAAGGAACTCATAACATGATACCTATCGCAAAACCTTTACTTGGAGCTGAGGAGGTCGAGGCAGTCACCGATGCGATCATGTCTGGTATTATTGCAGAGGGACCGCAAGTGGCAGATTTTGAGCAGGCTTTTGCGGATTATATTGATGCTAAATATGCGATTGCGGTTAATTCCGGAACTGCTGCGCTGCATACGACGCTTCTTGCACATGGAATTGGTGACGGAAACGAGGTGATCACAACTCCTTTTACATTCATAGCAACGTCAAACTCAATACTTTTTACAGGTGCAAGACCGGTATTTGTGGATATTGATGAAGATACATTCAACATTAACCCTGATGCGATCATGGAGAAGATAACACAAAAAACAAAAGCGATCCTTCCGGTTCATCTTTATGGTCATCCGGCAGATATGAATGCAATTATGGAGATTGCCGAAGATCATAATCTAGCTGTGATCGAGGATGCATGCCAGGCACATGGTGCTGTTTATAATAAGAAAAAAGTAGGTTCCTTCGGGACAGGCACGTTCAGTTTCTATCCTACAAAGAATATGACCACAAGTGAAGGCGGTATGATAACCACCAATGACCAGAATATTGCAGACCGTGCCCAGATGATCAGGTCACACGGCTCCAGGCAGAGATATGTGCATGAGATGCTTGGCTACAATTTCCGTATGACAGACATATCCGCATCGATCGGACTTGTGCAGCTTAACAAACTTGATGAGTTTACCAGAAACCGGCAGAACAATGCTGAATATTTATCAAGGGGATTGAAGGGAATCGATGGAATCACAGTACCGATTGTGCGACACAAATGTGAGCATGTGTTCCACCAGTACACGATCCGGGCTAAAGATCGAGATGAACTTGTTAAGACCTTAAATGAAAAAGGCGTGGGAACAGGAATATATTATCCAGTACCAACGCATAAACAGCCATTCTATCAAGAATTAGGATACAACGATTCGATTCCAAAATGTGAAATAGCTGCGTCTGAGGTTATATCCCTTCCTGTGCATCCGTCTGTTACCCACAATGAACTGGATTATGTTATCGAAGTTATCAAAGGATCTGAATAATCATGCTGCGTGTAGGAGTTATAGGTACTGGTGCTATGGGACAGCATCATGTGAGGATATATAGCGAGATGGATGATGTTGAACTGGTCGGAATATCTGATGTTGACGAGAAACGTGTAGGTGAACTCGCATCACATTTCAATACTCTTCCTTTTACAGATTATAATGAAATGCTGGCACAGGATCTTGATGCTGTGAGCATAGTTGTGCCGACCATGCTTCATAGGCATGTCGCACTTGATGCAATTGCTGCTGGCACAAATGTACTTATCGAAAAGCCAATCGCTGATACTGTAGAGAATGCAAATGCAATGATATCGGCGGCACAGGATGCGGGATTAACTTTGATGGTGGGGCATATTGAGCGTTTCAATCCTGCTGTTACAAAAATGAAGGAGATCATTGACAATGGATTGCTTGGCAAAGTCGTATCCATATCAACACGCAGGGTCGGACCATATAATCCAAGGATCCGGGATGTCGGTATCATCCTTGACCTTGGTGTGCATGATATTGATGTGATCTCATACCTGTATGGTAACAAGATATTAGAGGTATATGCAATTGCTGGAAAGGATATCCATTCGCAAGAAGACCATGCCTCGATCATGCTAAAATTCAATGGAGACAAGGCAGGTGTTGTTGACACCAACTGGCTGACTCCGCACAAAGTGAGAAAAATGTCGGTTATCGGGATCGATGGTGTTGCTTATCTGGACTACAATGAACAGAGCGTGTCGATCCATGATGGTGAGTGGATACGCGAGGCAAAGATTGAGAAGGCGGAACCTCTGAAGAGGGAACTTGAGCATTTTATGGATGCAGTGCGGACAGGAAATGATCCGATCGTTACTGGGGAAGACGGTAAGCATGCGCTTGAGGTTGCACTGGCTGCGATTGAATCATATAAGAGCGGACAGATCATCAGGATGGATTAAACTTGTGTAATTATCTCTTAAAATTCGTGCAATTTTAGATGGAACACGGATTAGACGGATGACACGGATTTACACAGTTAAGAAGGAATCCGTGTCATCCGTGTTCTATCACTAACACACACATTGAAAAAAATGCCAAAAAAATGTGATATACATGAAAGTCTACGGCGCAAATAAAAGCAATATCATAGAGGCCATGAAGTCAGGCGATGTCACGATCGCAGTATACGGCCTTGGCAAGATGGGACTCCCCCTTGCAGCAGTGTTCGCAGACTGCGGCGCAAGAGTGATAGGTGCCGATGTCAGCCCTGAAGTGGTAGCCAGCATTAACCGCGGCAAGTGCCATGTGGTAGGTGAACCGGGCCTTGCCGGGCTGGTAGCAAAGAACACTGCCGCAGGCCGCCTCAGTGCTACATCAGATATGGTAGATGCTGCAAAACAGGCAGATGTTATGGTGATCCTTGTCCCGACTTTCCTTGACGCAGATAACAATCCTGATATGTCGATCGTTGAATCCGTATGCAAGAATATCGCACAGGGACTCGACAAAGGCGACCTTGTGATACAGGAGAGCACGGTCCCGCCGCGGATCACCCATGATGTAATTCTTCCGTTGCTTGAAGGATCCGGTCTGTCACGCGGCGAGTTCGGTGTCGCTCACTGTCCCGAGCGCACTTCTTCAGGTAGAGCCATTGAGGATATCAGAGGCGCATACCCAAAGGTGGTGGGAGGCGTTGATGAAGTAAGCACTCAGGCTGCGGCTGCCATTTATTCAGTCATCAATTCAAAGGGTGTCATCTCAGTGACCGATGCCACCACAGCCGAGGCAGTGAAGGTTTTCGAGGGATTGTACAGGGATGTCAATATCGCACTTGCGAATGAGCTGGCTGTGGTATGCGATGAGATTGGTATCAGTGCCATCGAGACATTCGATGTAGCCAATACCCAGCCGTATTCCCACATCCACAAACCAGGCTGCGGCGTTGGTGGACATTGCATCCCTGTGTACCCGTATTTCATCACAAAGACCGTGAAGAGCGATACGCGATTGCTCACACTTGCTCGTGAGATCAACGATGGCATGGCTGGCTACACAGTGGATCTGGTCAGGCGCGGGCTAGGAGAGGTTGGGGTTGAGTTGAAGGATGCCAATGTGCTTGTGCTGGGTGTGACATACAGGGGTGATGTGAAGGAGACGAGATGCAGTCCTGCTCTTTCGATCATTGATATCTTGAAGGGTGAATGTAGAGGGGTGTTTGCGTATGATCCGCTGTTCGGGGATGATGTGCGGCAGTTCGGGGCTGAGCCGAGACGGGTGGATGATTTGGAGGATATTGATGCTGTGGTGATTGCGGCTGATTATGAGGAGTTTAGGGAGATAGAGTGGGGTGAATTGCGGTTGAGGCATAGGGTGCTGGTTGATGGGAGAGGGGTTGTTGATGTGGAGGATGTTGTGGGGAAAGGGTATAAGTTTATGTCCATTAAATAAAATTTTGATTTTTATGAATTTAAACCTATATATAGGGATTTCTGAATAATGCCCAAGTATATAAAGATTGCTCGACATTTATATTTTGTTGCGATCATTACTTTCGTAATGTAATTGAATGGCTAAAAGATAAACAAATCAAAGATATCGATGGTAAAATCTTGGTTTTCAAGGCAGAAAACACATAATATAATATTGCAAAAAAAGTGCCATTTTAGAAATCCCTATATATAAATAAAGGAACTTGTATAATGAAAATTTGTATGGTATTAGCAAATCATTTCCCACCAGACATTCGGGTGGAAAAAGAGGCACGTGCATTAATTACAGCTGGTCATGAGATCCATCTTGTTTGTATGACAAAGGATGGTGAACCTGCTGAATCCGATTACAAAGGGATGAAGATTCATAGGGTGAATCAATCATACAAGAATTTTGGAAAAATAAGCTTATTGTTGAATGATCCATTTTTTTTAAATCCTTTTGGAACACGTATATGGTTTAGGCATATATCAAAAATAACAAACCAATATAATATTGAGATTCTGCATGTGCATGATCTCCCAATAGTTGCCACAACACTTTTGGTTAGTAAAAAACAAAAAATTCCTGTGATTTTTGACATGCATGAGAACTGGCCAGAAGCATTGAGGGCATGGGGTAAAAAGCACTTACACCAATTCATTACTTTTAATATTACATTACACAAAATGTTAGAAAAATATTGTGTTAATAATGTAAACCACATAATTGTAGTGGTGGATGAACAAAAAGATCGGTTAGTTAAAATGGGCATCCTGTCTGATAAAATTACTGTTGTGATGAACACCGAGGATTTAGATGTATTCGACAATGCTGTTATAGATGATGACATAGTTACAAAATATAATAACAATTTTATTATTTCGTATATTGGTGGTTTTGGTCCGCACCGCGGACTTGATACCCCTATAAAAGCAATGCCAAAAATATTACAAAAAATCCCGGATGCTAAATTGTTGCTGGTAGGCAAAGGTGGAAACGAGGATGATTTAAAACAATTATGTGGAAAACTCGGTGTAAAAGAAAATGTTATTTTCACTGGCTGGGTCGATTTTAAGTATGTGCCTACATACATTCACATAAGTGGTGTATGCCTTGTTCCGCACCGTTCAAATGGACATACAGAAACTACAATACCGCATAAGATATTCCAATACATGCTGATGGGTAAACCAATTATCGTAACTGATGTTGGTCCGCTGGCGCTGGTGGCAAAATTTGCAGATAGTGGAATTGTAGTGCCTTCGGGTGGCTATGATGAAATGGCGGAAGCAGTTATTAAACTTTATGAGAACCCGGAACTTGCGAAGGCTTTTGGTAATAATGGTCGCAAGACGGTAATGGCTGGGCTTAACTGGGAAACGGATGCGGAGAATTTGTGTGAACTGTACGAGCAGTTGGAGAAAAGCTAATATGAACATTGAATCCCAGGAAAATGCCCATGATTTAGTTATGGAAAGTTTGATGCGCCTTGATTCATGGATTGAACGTAATGGTTGGGAAGGGCATGATCCTTATGATATCAAGGGCACAAAATTATTCTTATCGATGGGAAAGATCAAATATCTTGGGTTTGCGGCAAACATTGTAACTGATCGATTTCCAGGTGCATCAAGAAAGGTATTCGGGGTGAAGAAGGAGATTAATGCAAAAGCCATGGGGCTGTTTGCAAGTGGTTACCTGAATTTGTATAAATGTACTGGTGACAAAAAGTATTTTGAAAAGGCACAATATTGCCTGGATTGGCTTGAGAAAAATCTGAGTAAAGGATATTCTGGGTACTGCTGGGGGTACCCATTCGACTGGCAATCGAGAATTTTCATACCGAGAGGGACACCATCAAGCGTTGTCACCACAATGGTGGCAAATGCATTTTTGGATATGTATGAGGAATCTAAGGATGATAGATATTTGCGAGTTGCAGAAAGTTCCTGCGAGTTCATTGTCAATGATCTAAATATTGATTATCTTGATGGAAAGAGGATATGCTTTAGTTATACTCCGCTAGATACATATCATGTACACAATGCAAACCTTTTTTCGGCGGCATTGCTGTGTAGAGTCGGGAATATAACTAAAAACAATGGATATATAGATATGTCGATGAAGGCACTACAGTATACACTCGGAGAACAAAATTCAGATGGTTCATGGTATTATTGGGGACCGCCTGACAAATTGTTGTATAATATTGACCATTACCACACAGGATTTGTGTTGAGGGCTCTGTATGAAATCTATAAGATTACTGGAGAAATAACGATAAAACGTGCCCTTGACGCTGGATTTAGGTATTATACAAATAACTTATTTGAAAATGGTACCGTGCCAAAATTAAAAAACACAAGTAAATATCCAATTGATATTCATAGCTGTTCGGAAGCAATTCTTTGCCTCTCAACATTAAGCGATGAATACATAGATGCAAAAGAGATAGTAAGTAAAGTGGTACAGTGGATTATTGATAATATGCAGGATAAGGACGGTTATTTTTACTACAGGATGTACAAAAACCGTGTGCATAAGATGCCGTATATCAGATGGGGACAGGCATGGATGTTGAGTGGGTTGAGTCTTCTGGAGAGTCATTAAAATGTTACGAACAATTTATCATAAAAGTCCTGAGCCTATTAAAAGTATCATCAGAAGTGTCCATTCGAAAGTACCCTTCCCTTACGAGATATTTTCGTGCTTTTTTGGCAAGAAATTCTCGCTACCTTTTTGGTTCCGCCTTGTTCGGGTTGGGTTTTAAATTTCAAATATTGTTAAAACTAATTTTGGAAGGGTGTTGATAATGGAAAAAAATTATAGAATTGTCTTTGATATCGATGGCGTTTTGTGTGAAACAAAGAAAGAAGGTCAAGAGTATGCAGACTTGAAACCAAACACACATGTTTTGGAACAATTGATGGAGTATAAACGAAAAGGATTCAACATTATCCTTTACACTGGTAGAAATATGAATACATATGACAACAATTTAGGAAAAATAAATGCTCACACTGCTAAGATAATTTTTGAGTGGTTAGATAAATATGAAATTCCTTATGATGAAATATATTTTGGAAAGCCTTGGTGTGGATTCAAAGGGTTTTATGTAGATGATAAAGCAATAAGGCCAACTGAATTTATATCAAAAACGTATGATGAAATTGTGAAATTATTAGAAAATGAAAAAATGTTGGGTGGAGATGAGAAATGAATGGAATTGCGATTTCTGTTTATGATAAATTCGAAGAAGTTGGAGTTCTTATAGATATCATAAGGAAAAACTGGAAAAATGATTATTATATTTCTTTATGTAGTAATTACCCAAATGCTAAAAGATATATAGAAGATTTCGATGTTGATTGTTTTACACAAGGTGTGGAAATCAAGTACTCTCCAGAGATGCCTTGGATTCAGAGAGGAAGAACAAACTTAGTTTGTAGAGTTTTAGATACTATAAAAAAATCATGTACTGGTGCAATGGTAGATAGTTGTGAATATGTCATGCATCTTCATTCGGATGCATGGCCATTGGGCGAAAACAGCTTTTTAAAAATAAGTCAAGAGCTTAAGGAAAAAAAGAAAAAAATCGCAGTGAGAGGTCTGGGCTTTTTGTATTATGGTCAAGATGTTCCATTAGGGCATATAGACGATATGTTTTTTATTTTCGATGTAAATTATTTTTATAAAATTGATTTTTTTGGTTATAATCCCATAGAACTTTTTCCACATAAAAATAGTGTTCATGGTGCTTTGGTACTACAACTGCTAGGGAAAATAGGGATAAAAAATATTTATTATTACTCCCATCATTCTAATTTAGAATATTGGGATGGAAAGAATAAAATTTTACCATTTGAACGAGTAAAACCAAGTGTTTTTGACCCATATTGGAAATTTCTACATGTCCATACCTCTGCATTCCCAGATAATTTGGGAAAAAGTGTACAAGCATATTACTTAAAAAAATATGAAATGACGAAAGGAGACAATATACAGAAATTTATTCAGAAATATTATCAGCCAGAAGCAAAGCTTTTCAACACTCTTTCGAATATAGAACAGAAGCAAAATCTTAAATTAAAACTAATGGGTTTTAATCCAGTCGTGTTTGGTAGAAATTTCTCGCTCAAAGAGGAGATTTTAACCGCACCTTTAAAAGATAAAGTAAAAATGTTAGTTATGAATCTTGCAAAAGCCCCTTACTACCGATTGCTTGGTAAAAAAGATATTCGGACGAGAAACTTATATCCTGATAGCCTTTGGCCTAACAAAAATATCTATGAATACTATAATGAAATCATACATTTTGATGATTTTCCAGAAGAATATCGTGATTTTTGGTTTTCGGAGAACTCAAAATGAAAAAAATACTGTTAGTGCCCTCGGCAATATTGGTATGTGATGAATTAAAATTAGAGGTCGGTTATATCCCAACGGCAATGATGCCGTTACAAGGCAAACCAGTTTTGGAACACATCATCGATAAATATGATGGCGATAGTAAAATACATAAATTTATTTCATGCAATCAGGGAAAAGAGATATTAAAAAATTATATTAGGAAAACTAACAAAGATTGCTCTTTGATCGACATTCCTATAGTTAAAGATTTAGGACATACAATTTTCCATTCATTAAATCATTTAAAAGAAAATGGTATGCTGACGGACAGCTACCTCTATATCAATTTTGCAGATACAGTAACAGAGCATATTGATATTGAAGAAAGTAGTGATTTTGTGGCATATAGCATCGTAGATGATCCATTTAGATGGACAAGTTTTGAAACGGATTCAAATGACAAAATTGTTTCAATAACCGATAAATATACGAAAGTGGTGGAGGAACAAAAGAAGGTTTTTGTTGGAGTGTTTGGTTTTTCGAAACCGTTGATTTTTCTAAATAAACTTAGTAAATACATTACAGGCGATGAAGAAACTGACTCATTCTATTTGGCTCTTCTCGAATATATTTCTGAAATTGGTTGCAAATTAAAATTTTCTGATGACTGGATTGATGTTGGACACCTTGACACATATTATGATACTAAGAAAAAATTTATTAACACTAGATCATTTAATCAGATTCAATTGGATATTAAAACAAATATTTTACTTAAAAGGAGCAATAATAAAAAAAAACTAATCGATGAGATTAATTGGAACCTTAAATTGCCTAAAACTGTACAGCATATTACCCCCCGTATATACGATTATTCAACCGACAATTTGAATCCTTTTATTAAAATGGAATATGTAGGATATCCCTGTTTGACTGATGTCTATCTTTACGGTTCCTATCCACTATATGTTTGGGATACTATTTTTAATCTGATTTTTACACTGATTGATGAACTCAAGAAATATAAGTGCGATGCCGGAATGAATAATATAAAAACCGCATTACGTGATATGTATTATTTTAAAACTGTCGAGAGACTAATTATTTTAAAAGATGATGAACGTTTCAGCTTCTTTTTTGAGAATGATGTGATAGAAATCAATGGAATTGAATATAAATCACTGAGATACATCATAGACAATTTAGATGAAGTATTAAACGAGTTTAATGTTTTTGATCTATCGTATTTGAATATTATCCATGGTGACTTATGTCTACCAAATATCTTCTTTGATACAAGGAATAAAATAATTAAACTCATAGATGCAAGAGGAAGATTTGGTTCTTATGATATATATGGTGATTACCGATATGACTTAGCTAAACTGATGCACAGTGTTTGTGGGCACTATGATTTTATAATTAATGACCTTTTTGAAGTCAATGTGGTTAGGAAAAATAAATCGATTAATTATTCAATTTATTTAGAGGAAAAACATGAAAATATATGCAAAATGTTTCATGAAAAAATAAAACAAAAATATGGGAAAACGTATATCATTGAATTACTTGAAAGTTTGTTATTTTTAAGTATGGCACCTATGCACAACGATAACGTGGAAAGACAGTATTGTATGATTTCAGTTGGCATAAAAAAATTCAATGAAACTTGTTTAAGGTGAAAATATGAAATTGGTAATTACGATGGCTGGAGAAGGAAAAAGGTTCAGAGAAGTCGGCTTTGAAGAACCGAAACACATGATAAAAGTTAATAATACGACACTTTTTCACTTTGCCATATCAAGTCTGAATGACTTTTTTGATGAAACATTCATTTTCATTACGCAAAAAAAACATCAATCTGAAAAATTCATTCAAGAAGAATGCCACGATTTAGGAATATCAAACTTTGAAATTTTACAAATATCTGAAATAACAGATGGACAAGCAACAACAGCTTATTTAGCTGATTCTTTAATTAAAGATTCTGAACCTGTGGTCATATACAACATTGATACCTATGTTGAAAAAGGAGAATTATTAAAAAAATATATTGTGGGTGATGGATTTATCCCAATATTTGCTGCAGAAGGGGATCAGTGGAGTTTTGTGAAATTGGACGATAATGATTTTGTCACTGCTGTTGCGGAAAAAGAAAAAATATCTGATCTGGCAACAATCGGATTTTATTACTTTGGCAAATGGGAATATTTCAAAGAAGCATACACTGAACAACCCAAACTCATGAAAAATAAGTACAAAGAAAAATATGTAGCACCACTCTACCAATGGATGATAAAAAAGAATATGAAAATCCAAATAAAACAAATTGATGAAAAAAAAGTTCATGTCCTTGGTACACCAGAAGATGTTGTGAAGTTCAATCCTTCGTTTGGAATAATGGAAGAATATTCTTCATGAACTAACATCCTCCCCCACTGTATAAATATTTTTTGTAGATGTAGATGTTAATAAGCAAAGCAAACGCCGTAGAAATTGCAGTTGCTACTGCTGCACCATAAGCACCCCAAGGAGGTATAAATATTATATTTGTTGCTAAATAAACTGCTGATGCGATAAATCCCGCGTTTCTCATCTCTACTCCTAATCCTTTTGCCCCTAAAAAGCTAATGTACGGCTGATACATACCCTGAAACAAGCAAGCTAGAGCCAATGGTAATATCAAAGAAACACTAGGTAAAAACTTTTCTGTGAAAAGCAAAACAACAATATATTTCCCAAATATTACCAATCCAATAATACCAACAGCAAGCCATAAGAAATTATAATAAATAACTTTCTTGGGAATCCTGTCCATCTCAACAAATCCCTTAAACAAACTCATGGATAAAGCGCTGGAAAGCCCTACCATTGGTGAGGTTATTGACAAAGCTAAAGAATAAAATCCAAGTTGAGTAGTATTTACAAAAAATGTAATAAAAATTTTATCTAACTTATATGCGGATTGTGTTGTAATTTGCCCCATATATAGATGAAACCCATATTCCTTTGTCTTCTTCCAGATTTCCCTTAGATTATTCTTTACATTACTAAACACGGGATGAAAAAGTTTTATAACAACAAAAATGCCGAATATTGTAGCAAAAAGATGTAAGAAAATAAAATGAAATGGTTCAATTTGAATCATTTTCAAAAGCACCAACGCTCCTACAAGATAAAAGGCTGTGGGAACCACGTTAAATGCAGCCAATCTCTCGATCTTATTCGTGCCTCTGCCAATTTGCGGAATTAAAAAAGTACATGGTAGAGGAATTAACAAAATAGAAGTGCCCCTTAGAATCCAGCCGACATCTGTATGGAAAATATCATCAACAAAAAAACTCAGGACGAATATAAATATCGCGTAAGACACACCAATGAAAAATGCTGCAACAATTGAAGCACCGATTAATTCTCTTTCCTTTCTCTCTTCTTTTGCCTGAGCAATCAGTAATCCACTTGCACTGAAGAAACCAAACCTGAAGAACAGAACTGTAAAAGAAGTAACAGAAAAGAAAAATGCCAAAATTCCATACCCTTCTGGACCTAATGTTCTTGTGTTAATAATGCCAGTGAAAATACCTAAAAAAAAGGCAGCAATCTGGGTTAAAAATAACGTAGAAGTTTGCCGTCCTGTTTTTCCTGTCAGATCTTTTTTAAAATCATTTACGATTTTCTTTATTGGCATAGTTTTAATTTCCTGCGTGACACATTTTTAAAGAACAATTTACTAAACTCGCAACACTGAACCATACACTTTACATTTATATTATTTAGAATGTTGCACTCACGACTTAATCCCAATATAATTTAAAATCCTTTCAGAGCTTCTGCCATCACCAAATGGATTATTATCAGATAAAATTGAACTTAATAGTTCCCCTACAGCAGATAAAACATTCCATGATTCACATCCAGCCACAATATTCTTACCTACTTCAACCGTTTCAGGTCTTTCAGTACTATCCCTTAAAGTAACACATGGAACATTCAATATACAAGCTTCCTCCTGGACCCCGCCAGAATCGGTAAGTATCAATGTTGCGTTAGATTCAAGCATCAAGAAATCCAGATATCCCACAGGATCTATAACTCTGAGTCCATCGAATAACCTGTATTCCAGACCAAACTCTTTGATCTGCTTCCTTGTGCGGGGGTGCATTGGGAAGATCAATGGGACACTATATTTCTCATAGAGCAGCTCAAAAGCTGTCAAGATATTTTCCAATCTTTGTTTATCATCAACATTTTCCACTCTGTGAAGTGTGACTAAAAAATACTTCTTGAGATTTAGTTCTTCCACGATATTAGACCTGCTCTTGGCAATCACAAGATTCTGGAAAGTCGCATCAACAATTGTGTTTCCAACGACATGCACCCCATCGGTAATTCCTTCCGCTAATAAATTCTGTTTCGAAACATCTGTAGGTACGAATAGATAATCCGAAATATGGTCTGTTATTACCCTGTTAATTTCCTCTGGCATATCCCTGTCAAAACTTCGAAGCCCGGCTTCAACATGACCAATCTTAATATGCAATTTAGACGCTGCAAGCGCACCGGCTAACACTGTATTTGTATCGCCCTGTACCAAAATAACATCCGGTCTTTCATCGAGCAAGATATCTTCTATTTTCCCGAGCATCAATCCGGTTTGTTTACCTTGATTACCAGAACCGACATCCAGATAATACTTAGCATCCGGTAGTTCCAGTTCATCAAAGAAAATTCGGTCCATCTCATAGGAATAATGCTGACCTGTATGCAACACAAAGTAATCCAGTCCCAGCCTCTCGCATTCTCTTATAACAGGACTCATTTTGATGATCTCGGGACGGGTCCCTATAATTATACATATCATTTTGCACCATTCCCCAGCACCTTTATATCGAATCCTGCTGACATCCATGAATTGTGATCCAGGCAGTTTCGGGTATCAATTATATTTTTATTCCTCATCCATGCACCAATCTTCTGAATATTTCCATTTGAGATGTTTTTAAAATCATCATGGTCCACCATAACAACTATACAATCTGACCCCTGCACCGCGTCGGACAGTTCCTGCAATTCATATTTGAATTCATGCACATGTGGATCATGTATTTTAATATGATATCCCAACTCAACTAATAATCCTGCCAGGCGCAATGACGGTGATTCCCGGGCATCATCTACATTCCCTTTATACGCCACACCAAAAATAGTTACGACACCACTTGTCCCTATTATCGCTTTGATCTTATTAGCCAGATATTCAACCATTCCATCATTGATGCGCCGCGAAAGTTTAATCAGATCAGCATCATCTGGTGCCGTTTCTGCAATGAACCATGGATCAATGGGGATGCAGTGACCCCCAACCCCCGGACCGGGCTGATGGATATTCACACGCGGATGCTTATTTGCAAGATCGATAGCATCCCATACATTAATACCTATATTTTCCGATATTTTCGCCAGCTCATTGGCAAGCGCAATGTTCACATCCCGGTAGGTATTTTCCATAAGTTTACACATCTCTGCCGTTGTTGCATCTGTCAAATATATATTTCCACTTACAAAACTTTTATACAATTTCTCGGCTCGTTTAGCCGATTCTTCATTAACGCCGCCGATAATTCGATCATTTTCGACAAGTTCTTCGAGTATCCTTCCAGGAAGCACTCGTTCGGGACAATGAGCCACATATAAATCAATTCCTGCCTTTAATCCAGATTTTTCCAGGATTGGTAGCAGTACTTTATTAACTGTTCCTGGAGGGGAAGTTGATTCCAGAATAACAAGTGATCCAGCTTTGAGATGTGGTATAATGGAGTTGGCTGCTGCACGTACATAGTTTAAATTAGATGTACATGATGTAGTATCGAGAGGTGTAGGGACGCAGATTATAAACACATCAAAATCATATGGCTCATTAGATGCTATTAAATTTTTCGAGAGGACTGCAGCCTGAACAAGTGTCTTTAATCCGGGCTCTTCTATATGAGGGTGTCCATTATTTACCTTATTAATAATACTGTCATTGACATCAACACCAATTACTTTGTAACCATGCGTTGCAAACATACTGGCTGTTGGTAAACCAATATAACCAAGTCCTATTACACAAATTGTCTTATCCATTCCTTAACACCCCACAAGCCCTCATACTCGCATCCCCACTCCCAAACACATCACCCCACACATCTGCCCCTCAAATCCCGCAATTGCATCCACAATCCCCTCATAATCCGCCCCAACCAGCACATTCCATCCATCCTCAACTGTCTCCACCCATTCGGTATTCTCCCGCAAGCTCACACACGGCACGCCCAGCATCTAAGCTTCCTTCTGGACCCCGCCGGAATCTGTGCGATTCTTCATATCGTGTCAAAATCAGATTAAACAGAGTACAACCTCCCTAATCACTCTGCAAGTTCATGCAGAATATTCTCCACCACAGGCTTATAATCCAGATACTCGTTCCACGTTCTCTCAACAAAACAAAACCGCACTTCCTCATTACGGCTGAATATGACCTCTCCCCGTGTAACTTCATAGCAAAAGGAGTTGGGGGCATGGTTCAGCACCCTGACATCCACCGGTAACCTGATCCTCCGCTCCAGCATCGAGGCGATGGACAACTCGCATTCGAGTGGGTCCACATGTTCTGTCCTGGTGAGATATACAGCCACATCGATATCATGGAATCCCCTATCTTCCGGAAAACTTCCATAGACATAGGCAAATTCCACTTTCCTGATGGAAGCAATTACCTCTTTTAGTATCCTACGTATCCTGTTTTTCTCCCTATTATCGGGTTTGAATCTCTGTCCAATCATATCTATTCCAGAAAGCGCACTATTTCCTTAATATAATTCTCAAAATCAACAAGATCAGAAGTCAGTATTTCAAATATTTTTTCATCATCGATCTCCCGGTAGATATGCACAAGCATGTTGTGAAATCTTGTCATATTCCCCAACCTTTCAGCAAGCTCTGCCGTTATCACATCGCATTCATGCAGGATTGTAAAACAATCTGAATAACTTTCAGGCACTCGTTTAAATTTCCTGACTATGATATGGTTGCATATCGATATGGATGCTTCGATTGCTGTTATCAACCTGTATTTAGCAGAGTCTATCAGGTCTGGATCAGTTAAAAAAACATCCCTGCCTTTTGAGGAGATGCCGTTTAATCTTTCCAATGACTGCTGAATCTCACTGATCTTTGTTGCAACAAGATTTGGATTTATAGCATCACTGCCCATAGCTTATCATAATTCTACTATTGTACATAAACATGACTCTATATTCACAAGAATTATTATATTATTTCCAGTATCTTCTCACTCGCATCTCCTCTCCCAAATACATCTCCCCTACCATTAGCCCCCTCAAATCCCGCAATTGCATCCACAATCGTCCCATAATCTGCCCCCACGAGCACATTCCAGCCATTCTCCACAGTCTCTACCCATTCGGTGTTCTCCCGCATGGTCACACACGGCACGCCCAGCATATAGGCTTCCTTCTGGATGCCGCCGGAATCTGTGAGTATCTTGTTGGAATTTGCCATCATGTTTAGCATGTCGAGGTAGCCAACCGGATGTATGATCTTGACATGCTGGCATAGCTCATCCCAGAGCCCGTATTCTTTCAGGTATTTCTCGGTTCTTGGGTGGACAGGGAACACGATTGTTTCACTTGTGGTGCAAAATGCTTTTACGATTGCTGAAAGGTTCTCTTTGCTATCGGTGTTAGAAGGGCGGTGTACGGTTGCAACCATGAACCCCTTTGTTGGTAAACCAAGATCATCAAGGATTGTTGATTTTTCTTCTGCTACTTTTCTGTTATTTTCCAGTGCATCCAACATCACATCGCCTACGTTGTAAACACCGTCTGTGATACCTTCCTTCTTCAGGTTCTTGACAGCCGTTTCGGTAGGGCAGAACATTAGATTCGAAATGTGATCTGTCAATACACGGTTAATCTCTTCTGGCATGCTGCGGTCAAATGAACGCAGACCTGCCTCCACATGTGCAACTTTGATATGCAGCTTGGATGCTGCCAGTGCACCCGCAAGGGTAGAGTTGGTATCGCCATACACCAGCACGAGGTCAGGTTGTTCTTTCATGAGTACTTTTTCAATCTCTATAAGCATCAAAGCGGTCTGCTCGCCATGCGTACCTGAGCCTATACCTAAGTTATAGTCTGGTTTTGGGATGTTAAGTTCATCAAAGAATACATCTGACATACTGGAATCGTAGTGTTGGCCAGTGTGCACGAGAATCTCTTCATACTCACGGCGGATGGTACAAGAGAGTGGAGCGCATTTAATAAATTGGGGCCGGGCTCCGATGATTGATATGATTTTCATGATAGTTCCTCATACACTTTGAATAAACGTTTTTCCATATTCTCCCAGTTGTATGTTTCTTCAACTGCCTGGCGGCCGTTCTCGCCCATCTGCTTTGCTTCTTCGGGGTGCTCCAGGACCCAGAGGATTGCATCTGTGATTTCCTGGCTGTTGGTGGGGTCTATGAGGATTCCACAATTTGACTTATTAACAATTATACGTATTTCTTGGAAATTGCTTGCTATTACTGGAATCCCACATGCCATA
>Ga0255423_10080_pt1 | contig 17571 bp, 18 predicted proteins | sample ANMaggSeSYBR02H3_FD_182659 | JGI IMG/M metagenome (GOLD analysis project Ga0255423, IMG submission 182659) | Sediment cell enrichment communities from methane seep in Santa Monica Basin, California, United Staets - ANME aggregate JGI... | ecosystem: Environmental > Aquatic > Marine > Cold seeps >...
AACTTAATTCAGCGTAATCAACAATATGGTGCAGCATCAAATCTTGCATGGCCGTTTTGGCCGCAAAATGATGCCCCCCGAAGAAAAGTGTCAAATGCTGAATGCAAATCAACACTGCATTGTTGTCCAATATACCAGACAATATTTACATAAAGGTTGACTAACATGCTGGACAATACAAAATTCGTCCCCCTCTGTTAATGCCATATGGCACAAATATAGGGAGTGGCTTCTGAGCAGGGACTTTTTTTGAAGGAAAGGAGGTAAAATACATGAAAGTACGGAAAGCTATGCTTGCGGGAAGCTGGTATCCAGAAAGCGCTTCAGAATGCGAAATAGAAATAAATAATTTTCTTAATGATGCCACTGTTAGCCCTTCATCAAAAAATAAATTGACAGGAGGGATCGTACCCCATGCAGGGTGGTATTATTCAGGCAGTATTGCCTGTAATGTAATAAATTATCTTAAAAAAGGAGCTGATCCCGATGTTTTTGTAATTTTTGGAATGCATCTGGGGCCTGAATCTCCTTGCTACATTATGAAAGAAGGAATATGGGAAACTCCTTTTGGTGATATTCAAATAGAAAAAGAGATTGCAGGAAAACTTGTTGAAAGATTTAACTTCAACGTCGAAACGCCTGAATATTTTACAGAAGACAATACAATAGAACTCCAGCTTCCTTTTATAAAATACTTGTTTGGAGATGTTAAAATTGTACCCATAGGTGTACCTCCTGCAAAAAAATCTCTTGAGATAGGAAGAGCGGCTGCAGATATTTCAACTAAGCTGGGCCTGAATATTAAAGTCATTGGATCAACCGACCTCACACATTATGGTTTAAACTATGGTTTTATGCCCGAAGGAACCGGTCATTCAGCGGTTGACTGGGTACGCAAGGTCAATGATAAAAAAATAATTGAAATTATGCTCGAAATGGACCCTGACAAAGTTATAAGTGAAGCCTTAAAACACCAGAATGCCTGCTGCTCCGGAGCCGCAGCAACAGCAATTGCTGCCGCAAAACAGCTTGGTGCCGATCATGCAGATGCTATAGTTTATGCAACAAGTTATGACAAAAGGCCGAGTGACAGTTTTGTGGGATATACAGGGATAGTGTTTTGAAAGCGTTCCCCCTGATTTGCGGAAACGTTTGAAAGGTCATATTTAGTGTCGGCCCCTGAAGAAATACATAAACTTGTTGAGCGTTTTGACCGTAACCTTGGTGCTTATCGGTCAGGCAAATATAACGAGGCCCAAGTTCGACAAGAATTTATCAACCCCTTCTTTAATGCTCTCGGTTGGGATATTTACAACAAGCAAGGCTATGCGGAGGCTTACAAGGATATAATCCATGAGGATGCGATTAAAGTAGGCAGCGTCGTAAAAGCCCCTGATTACTGCTTCCGCATTGGCGGAACACGGAAATTCTTTCTCGAAGCAAAAAAACCATCCGTCAATATCAAGGAAGATATCAGCCCGGCCTACCAACTTCGCCGTTACGCCTGGTCAGCCAAGCTGCCGCTCAGTATTCTTACAGATTTTGAGGAGCTTGCCGTTTATGACTGCCGGATCAAACCGGTAAAAACCGACAGGGCTTCCAAGGCACGGACTTACTATCTGACATATACAGATTATATCGACCGGTGGGACGAAATTGCTTTGATTTTCTCTCGCGAAGCGGTGCTTAAAGGTCGTTTGATAAATATGTCGAGTCAAGCAAAGCAAAGCGTGGAACTGCCGAGGTTGATACTGCCTTTCTTGAAGAAATTGATCGGTGGCGTGAAATACTGGCGCGTAACATTGCCCTGCGGAATCCCGGTCTTACGATACGCGAACTAAACTTTGCCGTGCAATGTACCATCGACCGTATCGTTTTTCTGCGAATATGTGAAGACCACGGCGTCGAACGATACGGACGGCTTATGTCTTTGAAAAACGGCACACAAGTCTATCAGCGATTGTGCCAACTTTTCCGGCAGGCAGATGATCGTTATAACTCCGGCCTTTTCCACTTCAGAAATGAAAAAGATAGCACCTCTTCCCCTGATAACCTTACACTTGATCTCACAATTGACGACAAAACCCTCAAGGATATTTTTAAAAATCTCTATTACCCGGACAGCCCGTATGAATTTTCTGTCTTTCAGGCAGATATTCTGGGGCAGGTCTATGAACGGTTCCTTGGAAAAATAATTCGTCTTACCCCCGGCAACCGTGCCGTCGTTGAAAATAAGCCGGAGATCAAGAAGGCAGGAGGCGTCTATTACACTCCCACATATATAGTTGATTACATCGTAAAACATACAGTCGGCGAACTTGTTGACGGCAAAAAGCCAGGTCCCCGTGGAGCGGTGAGCAAACTGAAAATTCTGGACCCGGCCTGCGGTTCCGGTTCATTTTTAATCGGCACCTATCAGTATCTCCTTGACTGGCACAGGGATCAATACATAGCCGATGGCCCTGAGAAATGGGCCAAAGGGAGCAAGCCTCGCCTTTATCAAGTAGTCGGTAGTGACTGGCGACTTACTACCGATGAACGGAAGCGCATTCTTCTCAATAATATTTACGGTGTGGATATCGACCCTCAGGCCGTGGAAGTAACCAAACTTTCACTTCTTCTTAAGGTGCTGGAGGACGAAAACTCAGAAACTATTAGAAAGCAGCTTGCCCTGTTTCATGAACGCGTCCTGCCCGACCTGGGAAACAATATCAAATGCGGCAATTCCCTTATCGGCCCCAATTTTTACGAGGGACAGCAGATGAGCCTCCTGGGTGAAGAAGATATGTACCGCGTCAATGTTTTTGACTGGGAAGCGGAATTTTCCGAAATCATGCAGGATGGAGGTTTCGATGCGGTGATCGGGAATCCGCCTTATATCAGAATCCAAGCGATGAAAGAATGGGCTCCGCTGGAAGTGGAATTTTACAAAAAACGGTATATAGCTGCCAGCAAAGGAAATTATGACATTTACGTTGTTTTTGTAGAAAAAGGTTTGAATCTGCTTAACGGTCGAGGACGGTTTGGCTTCATCCTGCCGCACAAATTTTTTAATGCTCAATATGGAGAATCTTTACGCAAGTTGCTTGCTGCGGGAAAACATTTAAAAGAAATAATACATTTTGGCGACCGACAGGTTTTTGCGAACGCCACTACCTATACTTGTCTTTTGTTTTTAAATAAGCAGGAAATGAAAGATTTTAAATTTGTCAAAGTTAATGAGTTACTCAGTTGGCGTCAAGACGAACCACAAAAAGAAGGAAATGTTTTAACTGATAAGGTCACCGCTTCTGATTGGAATTTTGTTGTGGGGCCTGGGGCAAAACTGTTTGAGCGGTTGAGGGATATGCCAGTAAAATTGGGGGATGTGGCCGCAAAAATATTCCAGGGTTTAATAACTGGTTCTGATTCGGTTTTTATAATGGAGAACATTTCAAAAACAGAATACAAATCGGCAGCCACAGGAAAGACATATAATCTCGAATCGGCATTGTTGCATCCACTCTGCAAAGGCTCTGTAAACGTGAAGCGTTACCATATTGCCGAGATTACCAAGTCAATTCTATTTCCTTACAAAGTTGTTAATGGCAAAGCAGAATTACTGTCTACACAGGATTTAGCAGATTTATTTCCCAATGTATGGTCATACTTGAAGGAAAATCGTCAAATACTTGAGGCACGAGAAAAAGGGAAATGGAAACACGACAAATGGTATGCCTTGGGGCGGTCTCAAAATCTTAGCGAAATGGAACAAGAAAAAATACTAACTCCGAGTATTGCGAACAGGGTATCATTTACGTTCAATACGACTGATTATTATTACTTTGTCGGTAGCGGCGGTGGTGGTGGTGGCTACGGCATTATTCTTAAGGATGAGTATTCGTCACTAACTTACTTTTACCTACTGGGCTTATTAAATTCTAACCTGTTTGATTGGTTAATAAAACAGATAAGTAGCCAGTTTAGTGGTGGATATTATTCCTACAACCGACAATACATAGAACCACTTCCTATCCGCACCATCGACTTTTCCGACTCCGACTCCGACGACAAGGCCCGCCACAACCGGATAGTCGAACTTGTCAAGCAAATGCTGGATTTGCACAAAGAACTGGCAAGAGCCGCAATACCTCAGACTAAAACCGTCCTCCAGCGCCAAATTGAGACTACAGACCGGCAAATTGATCGACTGGTTTATGAATTGTACGAATTGACGGAAGACGAAATCAAGATCATCGAAGGGTTATAAATCACAGGTTAAGTGTGATGGTCAAAAAGCTCCGCTATGCCGACCTATCTGCGTGTGAGTACAGGCAGGCGATATATGAAAAGCAATTTGTTATTCCCGCGAAGGCGGGCATCCAGTCCTTTCAAGCAGTTTCCTGTTCTTAGAGGTGCTTTCAGGCGTTGACATATGGCATTTCTGTTTGTTAAAAATAGTAATAAAATTGAAGATAATAGAGCAAGGCAAATCTAATAGAAAACACCCTCAATATTGTCATATTAAGACAAATTGGTCTGATAATCAATGGTTAGCTGCCTATAGACCACATACTCTTGATGGAACCTATGAACAAAATAGAATTGCCAGTATGGCTAAAAGCAATGCAAAATGGAACAATCGGCGAAGCTCGGACCAGAGCGTTTTTGATCGACCGTTTTTGGGTACTCGAAAGGAGTGTTGATATTGATGGTGCGGATTTCTTAATTCAGAGACGGATTACCTCATCGAATTTGCTCGATGAAAGACCTCCAAGGTTTGGAATAGTTCAGGCTAAGTTTCTTGCTAGCCCTGAAACCTCACATTATATACACAGACAATACCTTACAGATAAAGACGGGGAGATTAGGAAAGAATTTTTTGTTATATGCCACTCAGGAACTGAGGAGAATGCAAGGAGCTATTTGCTTACTGCTGAAGATTTAATTACTGACTTTAAAATTGTCTCCGAAAACAAGATAATGGTTTCCGGCCGAAAGCTATTTGGATCATCTAAATATGAAATTCTACTTAAAGCACGATCTTTGGACAGAATTGAACAAGCACTGACGCTTGCTGACTTTAGAAAAAACAGGTCCTTTCTTTCTTGGTTTTTACCTGACGTAAGATTTGATCCTAATCACATTGATCCTAATATATAAAGAGCCAATTGATAACTGATGGGGCGACATTCCAGAGGGCTTCATGAATCTAAAAAAATCCGCCCAACAAGCAATATCCGACGTGGAAGATCTTCATCGAGACCTTGCTGCAATAATCCAGGAAAGTGATCCAGTCACATTGGAAAATATCGTCCTCACTGGCAAATTCTATTCTGCAACTAAATTCTCCGAAAGCCCCGATGAACGTGATAAGTGGGGTCGTATAATTGTTCCCGATTTTCCTTGGTATGAGTCACGCAGTAAGGGGTGTATCATAGTATGTTGGCTGCCTGGCCGCTATATAGGTAATGAAAAAGCTAAAGGCTTGGATTGGGAGGCTTTTATCAAAGGTAGGGCTTCTTACTTTGTATCTAAAATTCTTGATGAGATATATGATATTGAATTTACGGAAACAATGGAGGATAGGCATATTTGAAACTTGTGGCTGGATCTTTAAATAAAGGATAGACATTAATTGCCACCACAATCGCTAACCATAAAATTAAGCCGACGCAAAAAGCGCGTGCGGCTTATTAAAACGTTCGGCACAATAAAATAATAACTTATTTAAAAGTTGAACCGAATCGAAAGAAAAGAACTAAGGAACGGGGACGAAATAACTTCCCCAACTATGCATCACAGCTTCCGGCCACCTTTGCCCGATCTCAAATCCCAAAATTATTGAAATAGCTCGCTATTCCATCAACTTTTGTGATTTGAGATCGAACAAATTTGACCCAAATCTATGCGCCTACTTGGGGAAGTTATTTCGTCCCCGTTCCTAAAAGGATTGTAGCTTTCATGAATCTATTACCATGCCCATTTTGTGGAAAAGTGCCAGAAATTAATAAATACAAAATAGAAGGTATACCTTCAACTATAAAAGGAGAGTAAGAAACTGAATTCTCCCATAGAACCATTTCTAATAGCCCTTGACAGTTCTGTTTTGGTGGATATTTCTAAAGATTATTTTCACAAGAATAAAAGCCACCAACAGCAGGCAACGAATGTTTTAGAATCTCTTTATAACAAAGGTGCTATACCACTTCTAACATGGCATCACATTGAAGAACTCTTAGCTCATAGAAATGATAAAATTGTGTCGAACTCTATCCAATTGCTCCAAGAACTCCCTATTGTTGCATCACTAATATGCTGTAGCGTGCCCTACCATATAGGATCTATAGTTGATATTGAAACTGTTGAATTTAATATTATTTTGGATAATAAGAATATATCTCTAAAAAGCATTACGGAAAAAACCAGAAACGATATATTTGATTTTTGCTCAGGAGAAGACCTTCTTTATCCATATATACCTCAGCTTGAAACTTTGCGACGTGCAGTATTTGCGAAAGAAAATAGAAAGAAAGAGATTGCTTCTATTTCAAGAGCACAGTCAATCAAACCTCAAGACCCCAAGCTTTCCACTTTAAGAAAAGGTAAACTTCGATCTTTAGAGTCGGCAAGTGGCATATTGAATAAAATGCAAACCAAGCTAGAAGAAGAAATATGCCAAAAGGGAGATAAAAAAATTAATAGTCCTGAAAAAACTGCAAATGAGTTTTTCAAAAGTGTATTAAAATCTGGAGAAAGTATGTACACCTCTTCTGGATCGACAGAAAAGCGTTTCTTGAAAGAATTTGGGATTAAAATCGAAGAAACTAAAGATTTTAAAACACTCGATCAAATACTGTATCTTGCAATATTCAAAAAAAGGCGTGAGGTTATTTCTAGAAATTTCCCAGATAATAAGAAAAACGGTATCATAGGAATCAAAGAGAAAAACTGTCCTACTTGGCTACTATGGAAAGAACTACACAAAATCAGAACAAAGGCTGAAAGAGCAAGTGGTAGCGACTTAAATGATGGTTACTTAGCAGGGCTTGTTTATTATGCAGATTTAACAATAGTGGACAAAAGAACCAAAGAATTTCTTACACAAATAGAACGAAAAAACAAACTTTTAAAATCTATGATTAATAAATATGAAAAGCTATCACACTACTCTCAAATCCTGAATTATTTACCAGAACAATAGTAATCACAGGCATGCAGCGGGCCCATGATTTTATGCGTTTCTTGTTTTATTTTTGGTCTTTTGCGGAGATCGCAGACATATATTTTGTCTGGTTTTATGAGCTAGTGAAAACCAGGGACCTGTTGATTTTGCCGGCGGGTTTTTTAACATCGGGGGATAAGGGCTATTGAGACGGAATCAGATAGTTAAAAAATAAACGGAAAGAAACTATTATGATGACATTACGACAATTTTCTGCGGAGCCATCCACAATTCCCACCATTACCAGTTGGTATCTGGCTGATTTGAGTAAAGCGCAGGGTAAACAGGAATTGTTCACTCATCAATCTCCTCAAAAACTCAAGATTCTTCGAGAACATGCCCTGATTGAGAGCGCTGTTTCTTCAAACCGCATTGAAGGTATAAATGTTGACCAGTCCCGGATTAATACACTTATTTTGGGGGAACCGTTTTTAAAGAACCGGGATGAAGAGGAGATTCGAGGCTACCGTGACGCTTTGCGACTCATCCATGAAAAGGCCGACGGAATTGACGTTTCAGAGAAAACTATCCTGAAATTTCATAAACTCTCGCGCGGGCAAATATGGGATGCGGGCAAATATAAGGAGAAGAATATTGATATCATTCAGAAATATCCTGATGGCCGCCAGCGGGTGCGCTTTGAAACTGTTCCCGCAGATCAAACACCTCAAGCTATGAGCGAAATGATTGAACTCTGGTCTCGTGGGCTTCGAGAACGATGGGCTCACCCTTTTGTCCTTCTGTCCGCCCTGAATCTCGATTTCCTGTGCATTCATCCCTTTCGTGATGGCAATGGCCGAGTCTCGCGTCTTCTTTTGCTGCTGACCTGTTACCACTCAGGCCTTGAAGTTGGCCGCTATATAAGCATAGAACGGCTGATTGAACAAAACAAAGAACGCTACTACGAAACGCTTGAGCAAAGCTCGCAGGGCTGGCATGAAGGCAAACATGACCCATGGCCTTATATCAATTACATTCTCTCCATTCTCAAAAATGCTTATCGTGAATTTGAAAATCGCGTTGATCAGATGAAAAGTCCCCGCGGAGCCAAAACAGAGCAGGTCGAGGCAGCGGTTAAAGCATTTTCCGGAACATTTACCCTCTATAAACTTGAATGCGCATGTATGGGTGTTAGCCGGGATATGGTTAGAAAAGTGCTGAGAAATTTACAAAAGACCGGATTCGTGGAATGCCTAGGCCGTGGTCCCGGGGCGGTTTGGCAAAAAAAGGGTAGTACCCTTAAAAAAGGGTAATAAAGAGGGTAGCAAGGCAAATAGCACAAACACCTGATGAAAAGACATATGTAGAGATCCCCTTTATTGGTGCAGCGGGGGTGTAGCAGGTCAAGATTGCTCATTAAATTAACCATTAATATAATCTCTTGACTTTGAGTTAAATAAATTCAATAATCAACTCAGATATTGGGTCAATTCATAAATTAAACGACTCAAATATTAATACAATAAAATGGGAAATCAACTCATCTCATGAAATACATTTGGCAAACCAAATCCTGGCCTGACTTTACATGGGACAGCGATAAGCTGTTAAAGCCTCTGGGAAATATCCGATTCAGTCAAGGTTCCCTTATAACACAGATCAGAGAGTTAGGTTTTGAAATTCAGCAGACTGCCCGCGCAGATATCCTGGTTGAGGAAGCATTAAAGACTTCAGCCATTGAAGGTGAAAAAATAGATCCCGATGCCGTTCGATCTTCTGTTGGACGCAGACTTGGCCTACCAGATGCTGGGTTGAAGGATGTAAGAGACCAAAAAGCAGATGGTCTTGTAGAGATCCTGCTGGATGCGACAGTTAACTATTCACAAAAATTGACGCCAGAGCGGATTTGGGGTTGGCATGCGGCACTCTTCCCGACGGGTTATTCCGGTATGGTAAAGATATCTGTAGGTCGATGGCGAAACGATAAGGAGGGCCCGATGCAGGTTGTTTCCGGACCTATTGTGCAGGGGGAAGTTCATTTTGAAGCACCTCCAGCCATAAAGCTTGAAAAAGAAATGCGAGCTTTCATTTCCTGGATAAATGGGAAAAGCCACTTAGATGGCATCATCAGGGCTGGGCTTGCCCATATATGGTTTGTTACAATTCATCCGTTTGATGACGGGAACGGACGAATTGCAAGAACTTTGACAGATATGTTACTTGCAAGAGATGAAAACAATCCAAAGAGATTTTATAGCCTTTCTTCACAAATTATGGCTGACCGAAATGATTATTGTGAAATTCTGAAGACCACACAAACAGGTACTGGCGATATTACGGATTGGCTGAAATGGTTTCTTGAATGCATGAACAGGGCAATTCTGAATTCCAATACCCTGCTTGAAAAAATTATGATAATGGCCCGATTCTGGAAGGAATTTGCACAGACAAGACTCCACGAGCGGCAAACCAAGGTGATTAACCGGTTACTTGATGCTGGCGCTGATGGATTTAAAGGAGGGTTGAAGAACAAGAAATATATGGGGATAGCACATACCAGCCGTGCCACCGCTCAGAGGGAATTAGCCGATCTTGTAAAAAAGGACATTTTAATCAAAAGGCCTGGAGGGGGCCGGAGTGCCAGTTATGATCTTGACTGGAAAAGGTGGTCTTCCTTTGACACCAATTCTCCCTGACACCAATTCTTGAGAATCGAGAAAATTTCTCCCTTGATTCCCTTTGCAGCCGGAAGTTCCTTGCCAAGGCTTCCTATATGTGATATTTTAACACTTTAGAGTATGATTTATGTGCTTGATTGATAAAATCCAAAATGGAGAAATAAAAAAATGCCTTCAACTATTCTTGACAACGTAAAGGGGAGTGACTTTCCAAAGATATGGGCGGATAAAATAAATATTATCTCAAACAAAACCTATACTGTCATAGTTCAGCCACAGGAGGAGCGACAGTCACTTCAAAAAATAATGTCTGAAATAAGCGGCAAGGCCAAAACCCGTGGTATGACGCCAGATGTTCTGGAAAATATTCTTGGTAAAAAGATTAAGCACATTCTGTAACGGTATATGATAATTGCGTTTAGTTTTTGATACAAATATTATTATAAGCGCCTTGCTTTTTGATGGTTCAAAACCATCAAAAGCTTTTGATATAGGCATAAATCAAGGAGTTCTTCTCTTTTCTTTACCCACTCTCGCTGAATTAGAAGAAGTTTTGTGGCGAAATAAATTTGACAGGTACATCTCTCACGAAGAACGAAAGCGGTTTCTAACCAGCTTGATTCTTCACTCCACACCTATTGAAACCAATGAAACAATTTCAGAATGCCGAGACCCGAAAGATAATAAGTTTTTGGAACTTGCTGTTTGCGGAAAAGCGGATTTTATCATTTCCGGCGATGAAGACTTGCTTGTTCTAAACCCTTTCCGAAATATTCAGATAATAACCCCTGATAGCTTTCTCAAAATACATTCCAAGTAAGTTCTTTAGGGGGGCGTGCAGTGGCAAGTCTGCTCTTGACTCTTGTGGGACTTACATAGCCATGATGGGGGGTTGCCGGACAGCATAGCAAAAGCATTTATTGATTGGGCGAAAAATGAAAAGCTGTCGTTTTGGCTGGGGGGGCAAGAGACTTAAGGGTCTGCTTGTCCAGGCCTATGATTTCTTTTTCTAAGGTTACTTTCCCAGAGGGCCTCACAGAGCTGTTGTATATCTCCGGGTGAGTATTTCACTAATTTGTATTATGCATATCTGTATAATACAGATTAGTGAAAAATGTCAATCATGAATTTGGAGCAGTTTTTAGGTATGTTTCAAATATTTTTGAAATTTAATCTGTAAAATCTGCGTAATCTGTGGATGGGGTTAAGGAATATATGAAATAAATGAAATAATTGATTTTAATGCCTCATTTCGTGCCATTGGCTGTGAAAAATAATGATCTACATCCAAAGAATGGAAGGTGACCTGTGGGCATAATCGTTTAATATCATTCTCATATTTTTTTTTGAAACCAGTATCAAAAATTTCCAGAATTCTATCTTTACGAGCATAAAGACATAAAACAGGAGTTTTATCCAAACATACACCATGCAAAGGCTCCCAGGTAAATAATTCTGATACAATTCTAAACAGGCTGGTTCTCCTCCGTTCTAACACACCAAAATAATTCTCATTTTTTTCAATTCCCGGGAACAGGAAGTCCATGTAATAGCTGACCGCCTCTATTGTTTTCCTAAGACTTTTATGAGGCGAAAATTTCTCCCGGTAATATGAAAAAAAAGAACTTATAACTGACTTAAGACATAATTTTGAAATTGCATTTATCAGCACCAGCCTTTTAAAAGGTTCCTTTAGGCTGTGAGCCGCATACAGGATGGGGATAGCGGAATAACAAGAAGCTATGCCGTATAAAGGCAAACTTTCTTTTTGGCTCAACCTGAATACATGTAAAAGCATATGCAAGGTATCCTGATTGGAAGATTTAAGTGAAAATTTATCTGATGATCCTCCATGTCCGGAAAAGTTAAAAGAGATAAGGTCATATTTCTTGCGAATTAACCAGCGAAAGGAAATTACCTGTTGTGATAATTTGCCGCCTATCAGTGGAGGAACAAATATAAGACCCTTTGGGGAAGCATTTCTTATACGGCCCCACTCAATGCTCTTATTTTTTTCAGTATATAGATAACCCTTTTCAAAAATTGTCTTCATATAAAACTTGATGAATTTGTCTTTTTAAGAATTCATAATATTGACATGCAGGGCCACATCATTTAAGCTGATAACCTCCTGAATTCACAAGAATTGCTTACTTATTCAATTTTCAATAAATTCGAAGCACTAATCTCGAAATCCGAAACAAATACGAATGACCAAAATTCAAAATTTCAAACATGGTGGAGCGCCATAGATATTGCATAACTACCTGACATGTTTTGGTCATTTGATATTCGAAATTAGATATTGTTTCGAGTTTCGGATTTTGAGGTCCCCACAAACTCTAAATATTAGCACTTTAGCACTGACTTTGACGTTTCCCTGTATTGACATGTTATCTAATAGCAATTACAGTAATTTATTTATATAATTTTCGGAGGCCAATTGTGTACTCAAAAATACTAATACTTCGCTTTCCAAAAACTATGGTTCAAAAGCCTATAGTTTGTTACCTCGTTAAAGATTATGATCTTACATTTAATATCCTTAATGCCACAGTACTTCCCAGAAAAGAGGGAGTTATGGTTCTTGAGCTATCCGGAACCAGAAAAAATTTCAGAGAAGGTGTACAATATCTCAAGACTGAAGGAGTATACGTTCAGAATGCATCCCAGGAAGTAAAGCATGATAATAAGAAATGCACGCACTGCGGAGCATGTACTGCTGTCTGCCCAACCGGCGCTCTATCCATTCAAAGGCCCGAAATGAATATTGTCTTTGATCAAAAAAAATGCAGCGTATGTGAACTTTGCGTACCCGCCTGCCCCCCCAGGGCAATGGAAGTTCGCCCTACAAAGAACGTTTTTTTTGAATGAAACAGTTAACGGCCATAGCGATAAGCGGCGGCGTAGATTCTCTAACAGCAGCATATTTATTAAAAAAACAGGGCCTTAAACTCATTGGTATCCATTTTATAACCGGATATGAAACCAGGCCTACTTATCATACGAATATTAAAGATCCTGCAAACCCGGAAACAAATTTATATGCAACAACTCCCTCAAGCACAAAAGATTACATTTGCCAAAATATCTCTAACATAGCCGAACAACTTGGCATTTGTATTGAAATTATCGACTGTAGTGCTGAATTTAAAAAAAATGTTGTTGATAATTTTATACAAACCTATAAGGCCGGCAAAACCCCCAACCCATGTATGGTATGCAATAGCTCAATTAAATTTGGGACTGTTCTGGATTTTGCCCGCAAAATGGGAGCCACTCATATTGCAACAGGGCACTATGCCAGAGTAATAAAAGACAGAAAAAACAGGTACCACCTTTTTAAAGGTATTGATCCGCAAAAAGATCAGTCTTATTTTCTTGCTTTATTAGAGCAAAAACAACTTGCCGCTGCCTGCTTTCCTCTTGGAAATTTGACGAAATCAGAAGTTCTAAAAATCAGTAAGGAAAAAGGACTTAAACCAATTGCAAGTAGAGAAAGCCAGGACATCTGCTTTATTAAAAACAATAATTATGGATATTTCCTTGAACAACAACAAGGATTTAAACCAAAGCCGGGACTAATAAAAGATCTTAACGGCAACCTTTTAGGCAAACACAGAGGTTTGCATCTTTATACTATTGGCCAAAGGAAAGGCATAAACTGCCCTGCTTCCGAGCCCTATTATGTTGTAAGTATTGATATAAAGCAAAATATTTTGATAGTCGGTTCTAAAAAAGATTTACTATTAAAAAAATGTAAGGTTATAAAAATAAACTGGATAAATCAAGAACCGACTTCTTTGATAAAAGTTTATGTCCGTATAAGATACCGTCACAAAGCAGTAGAGGCCGGTCTTTTACCAATCGGAAAACAAACGGCAATTGTAAAATTTAAAAACCCTCAACTATCAATAACTCCCGGACAGGGCGCTGTATTCTATACAGGAGATGAAGTAATCGGCGGCGGCTGGATTGAAAGCTAAAAAATTAACTTATGCAAAATTATTCCATCACAACATTAGGCTGTAAGGTAAATCATTGCGAGTCAGAATCCATAATTCAGATCTTGAAAGAGTCGGGATGGACTTCTGTTCCTTTAGGAGAAAATGCAGGATTTTGCATAATAAACACATGCACCGTTACACGGAAAGCAGCCATGCAGTCACGGCAGGCAGTAAGACATGCAATACGCTCCAACCCGCGTGCGCGTATAATTGTTACAGGCTGTTATGCACAAACCGAGCCCGATGAGATTAAAAAAATCAAAGGAGTCCATTATATAATCGGTCATGCCGGCAAACATAAAATCCCGGAAATAATTACATCAACAGAAAAAAAAGATTTTGTATTTCCTGTAACCATTTACAATGACATAATTAATGAAAAAACTTTCAAACAAATGCCTGTTGCGCTTGGGGAAAGAACAAGGCCTTTTCTAAAAATACAGGACGGCTGCAACGCTTTTTGCACCTATTGCATTGTTCCTTATGCCAGAGGCCGCAGCCGCAGTATGCCCTTAAAAAACATATTAAATAATATCATCCGGATTAAAAAATCCGGATACCGGGAAGTCGTCCTTTCCGGCATACACCTTGGCCGCTATGGACTCGATCTCTCACCGCAAACAAATTTAACAGAACTCATAAAACATATAAATAAGTCAAGGGCTATTGAGCGCGTCAGGCTAAGCTCAATAGAACCTCTTGAATTAACTGAAGCCATTATAAAAACAGTAGCTGAGTCAGATATTTTCTGCCGTCATTTCCATATTCCTTTGCAGAGCGGAGATGATTCAATATTAAAAAAAATGCGACGGCCATATACAAGATCAATGTTCAGAAAGTTACTATATAGAATTCATGAATTAATACCTGATGCCGCAATAGGAGTTGATACTATTATAGGATTTCCGGGCGAAACTGAGGAAGCCTTTGAAAATACATATAATCTAATTGAAGAACTGCCGGCGACCTATCTCCATGTCTTTCCTTTTTCATCCCGCAAAGGAACACCGGCAAGCAACTTCCCGGATAAAGTACCATCGAAAATTATTAAAGAAAGATGTAAAACAATGCGTGATCTGGGAAATATCAAAAAAAAGGAATTTTACAAAAAAAATATCGGCAAAAAAGTTGAAGTTCTTATAGAGGCAAAAAGAGACAAAGCAACAGGCTTTTTAAAAGGTATGACTTTAAATTATTTGCCGATATTTTTGAGCGGAAACGATGATTTGAAAAATACAATAGTTGATGCTGAAATTGAAAAAATAAATAACGATAATTCTTTATTGGGAACTATTTGATCCCCTTTTCTTTTTTTATGGTTTCATACGCCCCTTGAATCTCCCGGAACTTATCATTAGCAAATTTTGTAAACTCTTCAGGAAGACCCTTTGATGCAATCTTATCGGGATGGTATTCTAATACCAGCTTTCTGTACTGCTTTTTTATCTGAGCATCTGAATCGTTTCCGCTGCATCCGAGAATTGCATAATATTTTTCAAAGTCCTTGATATATCTGGACTTAAATTTACTGTATTCCGCATCATTGAAGTTGAATACTCTTGCAGCAGAGTGAATAAGCTGTTCTTCACTCTCACTAAGGACTCCATCGGCAACAGATACTCTAAAAAGCATATCCATCATAAGTTCCAGGAGCTGAGGCTGTCTGCTAAACTGCATGTAGAACTGATTCGCAAAATCATGGAAGGTCTCCTGAGATCTGGTAGCTGCATGAAAAATGTTCATGGCAAGTCTTCTGCTCTCAAGATTAAGGTTTAAATCTTTAATCATAAAGTCCTCTATGGAGTTAATTTCTTCCTTTGATATGCTGCCATCAGCTTTAGCAAGCTTTGCAAGCATTGAAAATGCCGCTATAAAAAAAGTAAACTGAGACTCTTCGCCTGATGAAAGACGTGCATTATCATTAACATAGTATTGCTTTTTGCTTGAATCAAAAGTATGTCCAAATGCAGCTCCTGCGACAGCACCGAGAGGGCCGCCTAATGCAAATCCTATAGTACCTCCAACAACTTTTCCAAACCAACCCATATTATTATACTTCTCCTTAAAAAATTTATTCGTTTATACCTAAGTTGAGCGATTTTTTGCGAAGATATGTGCTGAGATCTTGATGCATAAGGATTTGCAAAAACCGCAGGCATACCCGTGGATATGTCGAGGATTTTTGCGAAGCCTTTCTGCGCAAGAGATCGGCGCAGATCAAGTAAAAAATCGCTCAATTTAGGTTGAATATAAGAAGTAATAAGTTAATGCATTATAAGAAATTTACAAACTCAAAAAACATATTTTGCCTTCCTTTGAAATCAATACTAAGGAACGTGGACGAAATAACTTCCCCAACTATGCATCACAGCTTCAGGCCGCCTTTGTCTGATCTCAAATCCCAAAAATATTGAAATAGCTCGCTATTCCATCAACTTTTGTGATCTGAGATCAAACAAATTCGACCCAAATCTGTGCGCCTACTTTGGAAAGTTATTTCGTCCACGTTCCTAATAAGAATTATTTTGATCTTATGAGCATATTTTTCATTGACAGCAATCAATGCAAGGTTTATATTATGCTCAAATGAGCGTAATTGGAGAGAATATTCAATGCCCAGACCCAAAAAGCCCAGATTTGTATCCGCCTATCCGGCCATTGCTGCTTTTGTTCCTCAGGGAGTGATCGTTACGGGCGAGATTTTTATGTCCGTGGAAGAACTGGAATCCATCAGGCTGAGCGATTTTGAACACCTGGATCAGGAAACGGCCGCAAATATGATGGAGGTATCCCGGCATACCTACGGACGAATTCTTGCCAATGCCCGCAGCATCGTAGCAGAAGCCATGGTTACCGGAAAAGCTCTGAAAATCGGGGGCGGTGCATATGAATTTCGCGGCATGGGCGGGCGTCGACAAAGAAGAGGCGTAAGAAGGCATGGAAGGAGGTGAGCAATATGCCACAAGGAGATAGAACAGGCCCCCAGGGCCAGGGCCCGAAGACGGGACAAGGCCTGGGTAAATGTGTTCCTAAAGGAGGAAACCCCGCACCGCAAGGTCAAGGACGTGGTGCTGGCAGGGGTCAAGGCCAGGGAGCAGGCAGAGGTGACGGCCGAGGTCAAGGAAAAGGCAGAGGAACTGGACAAGGCCGCGGTAACAGACGGTAATCATTCAATCCAAAACAAAAATCATTGAGGGCTCGGAAAAAAATAAGTCGGGATGCAAAAATGCCAAGTTATTTTTTCCGAGCCCTAAGGAGGTAATACTATGCCAGGATTTGATCAAACAGGTCCGATGGGTGCCGGCCCCATGACCGGCGGAGCCAGGGGCCGTTGTAATCCTTCAAATGCGGGATACAATCCCAGGTTTACTGAAGGCTTTAGCTATGGCAAAGGTTTAGGGCTAAGACGCGGATTTCGAGGTGGATTCGGCCCGGACAGGGGTTTGGGACGCGGTTTTGGCAGAGGTTACGGGTATCCGCCTGCTGTTGGCCCGGCCTATCCGGCGGACGCATCAGATGATATAGACATGCTACGGGCTGACGCCAATTACATGAAAAAATCATTGGATACTATCAATAAACGAATTGAGGAATTGGAAAAGAAACCTTCCGCATCATCTTAATTGAGCCGCAGTGCCGGGAGGCTGCATGATACCAAATGAATTAAGGGGTGGTAAATTATACTGCCCCTTAATTTTTCAACTCGTCTGTATTTAGATCAGCGTGTAAAAAATGCAAGAAT
>Ga0255423_10084_pt1 | contig 17392 bp, 18 predicted proteins | sample ANMaggSeSYBR02H3_FD_182659 | JGI IMG/M metagenome (GOLD analysis project Ga0255423, IMG submission 182659) | Sediment cell enrichment communities from methane seep in Santa Monica Basin, California, United Staets - ANME aggregate JGI... | ecosystem: Environmental > Aquatic > Marine > Cold seeps >...
GTAGAACTGCTTATTGTTATCTGCAATATCCTCTTCAATTTTCATTATTTTAGCAGAGATGTCCTGTATTCTTTGACCGATGCCTTCGATCTGGTTGTTCAATGCATCAATACGGTTGTTGCTGGCTTCGATCTGTTGCTCTGCAAGTTTTAGTTCAGCTTCGGTAGAATCTATTTTTTTAAACAGGGATTCTATTTTACCAATCTGTTTGTCGCATGCAGCAACCTTCCTTTTTGCCAGCTTTGAAAGTTCCCTGAACGCTGATTCAAGTCCCTGCTTTTCAACTTCAAGTCCTGATTCGGCACTTTGCACATTTTCCCTCGCCATATCAATGGAACCTTCCCTGTCAGGCTCGTGTTTACCGGTATTGGGATGCTCAGTTGAACCGCATACAGGGCACGGTTCCCCTGCTGCAAGGTGTTCCCTTCGCAGGATAAGTGCCTGGTTAGCGGCAGCTACGGCCTTTTCTTCGGCCTGGCAGCGTTTGACCTTTTCCCTTGCAGTCATTACCTGCTGGTTCAGGAGTTCTGTCCTGTGCTTGAATTCATGTAGTTTCTTATTAAATTCCTGCACAGATGCTGTCAATACAGTATCATCAAATATCCTGCTTAATTGTCCATAGGATTCAAGGAACCCGCTGCCTGCATCCCTTGCCTCACCCCATGCCGACCCTAATGTGCGCCAGTAGGACCCGTCACCCTCTCCTGTCAGCGGTTGCAGTGCCTGCCTGGCAGCTTCCAGGCGGGACGTGATGTCATTCTTCGTTGTTTCAATGACTTTCCCCTCATTCACGATCCCCTCCATCTCTTTAGTCTTTGCCCGGTGTTCGTCCTTTTCCCTGGTCAGAGCTTCCTGTTTCTCCCCTGATATTCGTTCCTTCTCGGTAAGGTAGGCTGCAGTTTGTGATGCCCGTGTCAGCAGGTCATCCGCATTTCCAGGCAGGGGATTGTGTTCAAGAAACTCCCTGTCACCCTTAAGCTGCTCTTCCAGGGCCTTGATCTCTTTGTTCTTTTGCTGTATCTGTCTGTTAAGTTTGTCCAGTTTTACTTTAAGGTCATCCGCTTCCTTTTGTTTTTTATCTGCTTCCCCTATTTGCTCCTTGCCGCGGGTTTCCAGGACAGCAGCCTTATTGAAGGTCCTTTTCTTCAGTTCGGCCCCATCTCTTGCAGTTTCAAATTCCAGGTTGACTGCGCCATATTTCACTTTCGCTTCATCGAATCGTTTTTGTCCTGTATCTTTTTCATGTATACTCTCTTCCTGTGCAGTCTCCAGTTTTTCCACCCGCTTCTTTTCAGTATGATACGATCCCATCTCTGAGCGGATGTCTGATGCCTTCTGCGCCCGTTTGATCTCAGCCTTAAGGCTCTCCATATTTTCCTTCATGGACAGCAGTTCCTGCTGTCTTTTCCTGGCATCATCCAGTTTATTATAGGCATCCACCCGCCGCTGCTCTTTTTCTTTTTCTTTTTCCAGGGCGGTCCTGGATCCATTAAGAGACATCAATTCGGTTTCAAATCCTGCAAGTTCCTTTTCTGCAATACCGATCTCTTCAGCAGTTACCTGCGGGATGGATTCCAGGCCAGCTCCTGCAATATCATATTCACCTGTCACCTTCCTGACCTGCAGGTTCAGGTTCTCCTTCAGCATCTCGAACTGCCCCATGCCCGTGGTAGCCTCAAGTATCTGCCTCCTCTCGTCGGCACTGGCCTTTAAGAATGCTGCAAAATCGCCCTGTGCCAGCAGGATGGAGCGCCTGAAAGCATTAAAATCCATGCCCAGTATACTTGTAACTGCGTCCTCGACAGACATATCTGCCATGTCGGTGCCGCTTTTTCCCTTCCGCCTGCCGGTGATAAGTTCTCCTGTATCTGCACGGAGCAATTTTACTTTGGGTGTGATATCACCTTTTTTGCTACGCCTGGCCCGCCACTCGGCCAGGTACTGCATACCATTGGCCTGGAACACCACCTCGGTAAAACCTTCTCCTGTCCCCTGGCTTAATAGATTGACCGGATTGCTGCTGCCTGTTCCATCCAGCCTGGGTGTCCGGTTATACAGGGCCACTGATATGGCATCCAGCAAGGTTGTCTTACCCGAACCGGTTGGGCCTGTTATAGCGAACAGGGAAGCATCAGACAATGGTTCTTTGGTAAAATCCAGGTGAAGCTCATCTTTGAAACTGTTGATATTCTTCAGGCGCAGCGACAGGAGTTTCAAAGCTCCACCTCCTGCTCTTTAGCTATATCCAGCAGTTCATTAAAAGTGGTAAGCAATTCGTCCAGTTCGATATCAGACCCGCTTTCTCCGAATTTGTATTTATAGAAGTCCTGGAATATTTCCACAGGGGTTCTGGTCTTAATATCCTCTGTGGATAAAATTTCACCACCTGCCGTGGGCAGTACTGACTCCACCACAAGCACTTTGCCGCCCTTTTGGGCAAATGCCTGGCGAACTTTATCTCCCACGCCAACGGCGGCCCCTTCCAGGAATACTTTTACTTCAATATACTTGTCCTTCCAGTCCCCGAAATTGGCCTGTTGCTCCAGGTCATTAAGAGTGCCTTCCACCTTTACCAGGTCCCTGAAAACGGGCACAGTGACCTTTTCGATGTTACATGCAACGTCAGTGCCAAGGTCAACCAGTAACACTTGCTTTTTGTATTTCTTGTTGTATTTCTTGTCGTATCCCGCCTCCTTGAAACTGAGAGGCAGTGGCGAACCCGGATACATTACCAGACAGCCGTTCCCCTTGATCTGCTGGGGCTTGTGCAGGTGCCCCAGTGCAATATAATCTACATCACCGGGAAGGTCATCGGTCCTGACCGGCTCAATGCCACCTATCTGCACCAGCCGCTCCGAATCTCCGGATTCGCCGCCCTGGATGAAGTAGTGTCCCATAAACACTTTAATATCGGCATCCATTGCCGACAGGCATTCATTATATATTCTTTTCATAGCCTCCCGGTATCTCAGCGAGCGTTCTATTTCTGCTTCCAGCGGGATATGGGGCAGGATATCGCCTTCGTTCAGGTAGGGCACGGCGGCAAAGGCAGCAGTTTGGCCATTTACGTCCAGGTGGATCACACAATCCTTTGCAGAATCACGGATGTCACCCACCACATGCATGCGGGCCATCTTCAGGAATTGCCCTGGTGCGGCCAGCCTTACAGCCGAGTCGTGGTTGCCCGCGATTATGACTGCATGGGTGCGGGTCTGCCCATACAGGTTAAACAGGAACCGGTAGTACAGGTCAGTGGCCCTGGCAGGTGGTATTGATGAATCGAAGACATCCCCCGAAACAAGCAGGACGTCCACGTTCCTGTCAATTATGGTTTCCAGTAGCCAGTCCAGGAACCGGGCATATTCATCCAGCCTGTCCTCTCCGTAGATCTTTTTGCCTATATGCCAATCAGAAGTGTGAAGTATACGCATGGAACCAATGGAGTATGGACGGGATTGAATAAAAATTTTAGTAATTGACTCCTGACCACAGGTAACTTACAGGCCACTCAAAAAAATACTCACTACGTTCGCTTTTTCTAAGCCTGCAGGAAAGTATATACTTTCCTATACGTAAATGAAACTCCCCACAGCAGAACTCTGGGGTATAACGATTAAGATAAAAAACAGTAGGGGTTCTAACCCCTAAAATATTATGCTACAACTTCGATGGTTAGTGAATCTACCGGACAGCTCTTGGTACATATGCCACATGCTTTGCACAGGTCATAGTCTATAACAGCCTGCCCATTGTCCACAGCTATTGCCCTGGGCTCGGCATCCACATCAAAGTTTATGTCCTTCTCCTGTTTAATATTGGTAGGACATACCGTTACACAGATTCCACAGCCAATGCAATCCTCTTCTGCAAGTACAAGTTTTTTATCTTCTTTTGCCATTTAATTTCCCTCAATGATATGATATATACTTTGTATTGTTTGCTATAATAAGAACGTTTCGAAATATATTCGGTGATGTTCCTTAGCCATCCTGATAGACAATAGTTCTCCGGCCACTTCAACGTTATCCTGGTTTATCTCGTATTATATGGTAAATCGTGTCTGTTTTTTGTAACTTTCTGCAACAGAGGTCATAGAGATGCCTTTTCCAGAGCCTTAAATCCTGCCTCTGTGTCCCCGGCAACCTCTGTGGCTGTGACCTATTGTTCTAGATTAATATATGCGGATTATACATGCGGAGTAGTATATAATCTATAAGATTATATACAGTAACAGATCAGGGGCTTAAAGCATGACAAATTACTTTCTATGGATGTCACTGGTATTCTTCCTACTTGCATCCATACTTCCATCACAACATAAACAGTACCGGATGCCCATTGGCAGCATAGGCTGGATATTTTTTGCCATATACTGGGCACTGCAACCGCTATATTACATCAAGGAAGGGGATCTCTCAATGATACTGTTGACCCTGGTCGTGGCATTCATTTGCATTATCATAGCTCACCTGATGTTCGGTACATATCTGGATTCAAGAAAAGGCATACAAAGCGATAATCACACTGACAGGCAAAAGACCCTGACATCTGTAACTACTATCACGGCAGTTGGATGCCTGTTCTATTTCCCCTTCGCTGAAATCGAATCGCTAAACCATTTCCTGATATCAATAGTGACCTCCCAGACCTTCTGGCTCGCACAGATAGCAGGATTCCCTGTAGAAAGGCTAGACTGGAACATGATAATCCTTGAAGGTTACAGGGTAGAGATCATACTGGCGTGTACAGCCATCGAGAGCATTGCCCTGTTCTTCGGGATCATACTTGGCATAAAAGCAGAGAAAAAACGGATTTTCATGGCACTGATGACTTCGATCCCGGTAATATACATACTCAACCTCATAAGGAATGCATTTGTGATAGGAGCATATGGCTACAACTGGTTCGGAACCGGACCCATGACAGTAAATATCCTGGGAAATGAATTATTCCTGCATGATTCTGCCAGTTTCTATTTAGGGCACCACATTATTGCAAAAGCTGGCTCAGGGATCGCCCTGTTCTTTATCGCCTATGCAGTCCTGAAACTGCTGCCTGAACTCCTGGACCTTATCGACAGTCTCTGGCAGCTGATAAGAGAGGACTTAAGGCTGATCAGGAGGGGTTAATCATTCTGGCCAGAAATACCGAAACCCTGGTAAGAGGCCTACTCGCAGTTGCAGTGACACTGGCAGTGGCTGCTTATTTATTGAATTCGTCACTACTGGTAAAGGAGTCCGCACTTGTTTTTATACTGGATATTTTTTTCATCTGGTTCTTCAGGGATCCTGAACGTACAGTAGAAGGACCAAAGGATGTAATTTTATCTCCTGCTGACGGTAAAATTGTGGATATCAGGGATAACACGGCATGCATCTTTATGAACATATACAATGTGCATGTCAACAGGGCCCCTGTCAGTGGAAAGATCGTGAAGATGAAACATAAGGATGGTGGATACCTTCCTGCCTTTTTCAAGGATTCGCACAGGAATGAACGCAACCTTATTTGTATTGAGTCGGATTACGGACTTGTCAGGATGGTGCAGATAGCAGGTACTGTGACCCGCAGGATCGACACGTACTTTAATGTAGGTGACAGTGTGGTCAGGGGTGAGCGTATCGGCATGATACGGTTCGGAAGCCGGGTGGATATCACACCCCCTAACGGATATACACTGATTGTCAATAAAGGTGACAGGGTAAAAGCTGCCGTATCTGCCATAGCAATAAGAAACACGACTGGTCAAAACGATTCCGGTCATCATGCAGGTGGATGAAATGAACGAAAGCATTTACCGATTGATCAAACTACCGGATCTGGTGACACTATTAAATGCACTTCTGGGTTTTACTGCCGTATTGATGGTGGTGCAGTCCCCTTCAAACGCCTACCACGCCTCGATACTGATCGTACTGGCTGTTATTGCAGACGGTTTGGACGGTGCTATTGCAAGATCCATGGAATATGGTGTGCTCGGGGAAAATCTCGATTCCCTTGCCGATGTGATCTCGTTCGGACTGACACCTGCGGTTATCGCATATGCCATTCTGGCACCCCAGTACCACAATCTGGTATGTGTGGTCGGCGGGGCCTTCCTTGCATGCGGTATCCTGAGACTGGCCCGTTTCAATGCAATCAGTGCAATGGACGGATTTGTGGGTCTTCCTATTACTACTTCCGGCCTGAGTGTGGCATTGTATGTTTTGGTGTTCTATAATGTGGGGTGGCAGTTCTTTTCTCATGGCCTGCTGGCTGCAATGTCAATATTAGCAATACTTATGATCAGCAGGGTATATTACCCAAAGATTAAGAATATGAAATATCTTGGATTGGCAGCTGTCCTGATGATAATTGTAGTAGTGTTGTTTTATCTTGGCAATACCGCCGGGGTCAGGGTGGCGGCAGGGGCAAGCCTTGTAGTTATCGGATCGTATCTTCTCAGTCCTTTGTTTAAAATGGGGAAATAAAGCCGCTTTTTGACAGCCAGACCATTGCTGATTATTGATAGCTTTCAATATGTCTGCTTACAGTTCTGTTGAGCACGGCCAGCCTTTGTGTATCATCTCATCCAGGATATCAAGGGATTCTTTTTTTGTCCGAACTTGTGGATTGCTGGACAGCCTTCATACATAATAAAAAGTCCTGAATTCATTAATTAATTTATCGAATAATTTACTGGAAGATTGCAGTCAATATTTTCATTATCAGGTACGATGTAACAATCATCACAATTAAAAACAGTGCAAAAAAAAGTAGGTTCATGTAAACAACATCATCACTTGAGCCTGCTTTTACAATGTGTCCACCGGCACAGCCGGTTGAATTACAATTGCCACAGCCTGTGCTGCAACTTGAATTATCAACAGATTTTTCGTCCATCAATGGTATCGTCTTAATATCACTCGACATGTTTACTTCTACTTCCTTTAACTATATGTATGGTGTTTCCCCGATATATGTGATTGTATTTTATGGTTTTATCGTATCCACTTCAAATCTAAGAGGCTGTCTAACAACAATACTGAAAATAATTCTTAGACAGCCTCTATGCCTGTTGAAATTAGTAAAAAGTGAGCAAGGTAGAAACTATATAAAGCTTTTTAATTCATTATAAACGATATCTACTTTGTTCCACCAGTATAAAAATACATCCAGTAAGAGGAATAAATATTGGACACTGAAAAAATCACGCCCTCTCAACTCGAAAACTTCCTGTTTAAGTCCGCCGATATTCTGCGTGGTAAAAGTAAACGAACCAAAAACCTGAAGACGCTAGATGGGTTTTTGTGTATATTGGGGTACATGGGAGAGGGATCTTGGGACAAGTTTTACTTGAACGCTGCCGGAAGGCAGGTCTGAGGTCACCCGAGTTTCGTGTGGATTCCGGCTTTTTTGAATAGTCCCAGTAAACGTACATGAAATTCTTCGAATAGCATGCACAAAAAATGAAAGTACCAAGGGTACTTTCATGCTAAATAATAAAAAGTCTCATCTACTCAATAGGTAGATTTAGATAGTATGTTATACAACAATTTATTGTAATTTACTGTAATCGTAATTGTGTGGCAGGAATTGCAGAAAGTATAGGATGTGTTTAAAATAAGAATAAGTGCAAGAAATAAGATCGAAGGCGTTGTAACGAAAATAGAGAATGGTACGGTTGCTTCGACTGTAAAAATTGAAATCTCCAAGTCTGCGAATCTAACCTCGATGATAACTAAAGAGGCAGTAGAAGAGCTTAATCTAAAAGAAGGCGATAAAGTAGAAGCCGTGATCAAAGCAACAGAGATACTGATATCAAAGGAATAAAAAATTCCAATCAAACTTTTTTTGCAGTTTTTTTTTCTAATTACTCAAACTTGATTGGGAAATCGATAGCTTACTGATTAATCTTTTCATAGGGACTATAGTAATTGATTCGGTTGCTACCGGTTTTTAGTATATCATTGAAAGACAAATGACTCTTCGTTAATTCATGTGGGTAACTGGAAATTCAATTATCCCAATCAAAGATAGATCATAGTAATGAAATTCTGAACATTTCGATAACCACGAGCACTTCTTTTTACTATACTCCCATATGACTGATAGGTCTCCACACTTGCCGTAATTTGCTTCATTCATTAATCTCCCTCCTCATTTACCATCTTCATTGCATGAAATTTATCAAAAGTGATTGCTGCATTAGGAAATTCAGCATGAATACCACTTATAAGAGCAGGGGATATATCACAAGAGACAAAGTGAATATTCTCATGATTTCCATTGTGTGTTTTGTAGTATTTTTTGAAAATAGAAACTGTATTAGAGTATTTTCCTTCACAAACATGAATTACTTTAGATGTGCCGAAATCCACTTCAAGTGTAACATATTTCTGCCCTTTGGCACATGAAGTCTCATCAATTCCAATTACAGTCCCATCCACACCACGCTCGGACTTAAAGCCCGAAGCATCCACGAGTGTCTGTTGAGTAGTTTTCAGTTTTAAATTATAAAATGCACAGTGGAAGTTATCCCTGCAAATGTGCGTCAACAGCTCTACTCAATCAGATTGTCTGGGCTTTCTTCAAGTTCGTTTTTGGAAATCATTTCCAGGATTTGAGTCGCCACAGGCGGACATCCCGGTACAAAAACACCCTGCTTTTTATATTGAGCAGTGCAGTTACCGATGCAGAGCGTACCGCAAGGGATAGATAGATGTCCCTTCCCGATTGCAATAGTGACATTCTCCTGTCCGGTGAAGGAGTCGAAGACCTGACTCCTATACCGTTTCAATAACATCAAAACTGTGGACTGGCAGGCACTGCATGACATTTCATCAAGAATGGTGATACCCGGGAACTGTATAGATAAGTTGTCGGGAGGGGGCTCAAAAGGAGAGATAAAATCATGCCACCTAGCAGGATTCACCTGAATTCTTGAGATATCGATCACGCCATATCCTCGTTCAGCGCAAATACGCAGGTGTGGCACATCTTCTGCATTCAGCCCCATGAGCGAGCAGGCAACGGCGTCCACTGCCAAAGGATCAATCCCTGCCAAAACAAGATCAAGTTTCTTAGCCTGTCCAGCGCTTGGACCCAGCCCTTCCATTCCAGTAGCGCCATCAATAATCGATAGATGCGGACGAAGAACCGATGCAGTATCAGCAATGGCGATATTAAGCGGTTTGTCGTTCAAATCCTTTATTGGAGGTAGCATGTGAAGATCAACCTTTGTGCGGCGCCATAGACATCCTTTCATATTTTTCACCGCCAGCGTGACAACTGTGTGCATGTGGGTCTTCATGACCGGTATTGAAACGACAACGTCGTACTCTAGCACTTCAGGACACACCTTAAGCGACTGTAATGCAACGCCATCTTCGATAATCACATGAATGGGCTGCCGGGCATCCATATCAATCAAAGGACAGTTGCGCTCACGGGCCACTGACGCAATACCAGTTGCTTCGAATGCCTCCATTGTTTTGACTCCTGTTATAGGACTCTCGCCAACCGCAACGCTTGCTTCTGCCTCGAGAAATGCATCAATTGCTGCAGCCACAACCTGGGGGTTGGTGGTAATCCCCGAATCAGCAGTAGCAATTCTCCCTGCATTTGGCTTTAAAAGAACACGCTTGCCTTTGACTACAGCAAGGTTGATTTGTGAGAGAACTTGTCTCGTGTTATCATATGCACCTTTTCCCGTAGCGACATGGACATAAGGATGAGACATGTCATCGATAAAAGGAGTAGGTTGCAGTGATCTCATATTCATCTCATCAACACTCCTCGATCGTTTCCAGCGTCTGCCACATTTGGTATTTCAAATGCAGAAAGTATATTGCTCAGCATTCCGGGCATGTCAACACTTCCTGCGATAAGATGTGTTGCCTTATATTTATGTGCTGGGTCATACATAGTAGGATAGAGTGTTATGGTAATAAATATAATTTATATGACAAGAAAACTCTCACACTGATTCTGTGTGATGAATTGGGCATACACATTTTCTGCATGATCCACATCGCCATACTTTCTGGCGGCATGGATCGCGTTTGCTGTCTTATCAAATCCTCCATATCATGGTATCCGACGAAGCACACACAGGTAATACTGTGCTGCCAAGTAAAGGTACACCGTTCATCTTCTTCCCGGCCCCTGTCTGTTAAGGCTGATGATGGGGATTATATCAGCGGATTATAAGCCACAGCCAGCCCCATATACCTGATAAACTCCGGCAAATGGCCCGGGTTTTGGTCTGGATAGGTGATTCCCGACGTGTGAAACGCTCAGCAGGGGATAACGAAGCCTTTTTGACGTGGAGTGCCTTAAAGAAGTAAATGTTCCAAATCATTCAGGTCATACAATATCACATTATCTTCTGTGATTTTCTTCTTGAATCCCTTTGCAAAAATAATGTAGTACTCCTCTTCTCTTTGAAGCGGGACCAGGCTTGCCTTTTCTTTTAAATGCTTGAGGACTTCATGTGCATTGACCTTATCGCTCCATTTACATTCACAGAATATGGCCTGTTTGCTTGTTTCATTGAATGCCACTATATCGATCTCTTGCTCTTTATGCCACCACTTTCCAATCCTTGTGAATCGAAACGGAAGGAGCCCTTTCTCGTTCAGTATATCAAAGATTTCCATGGCAATGTTCTCAAAATGCCGTCCCACGTACCTGTTAAACTGGGGCTTTATGCCTTCAATAACCACACTTCCTTTTCCTTTTTCTATATCCTCCATCTCGGGATATACGAACCTGAACCAGAAATCAAATAAATTGTCGGCAAGGAAATACATACCTTTCCTGCTTTTGAGGCTCTCGGTAACAGGCAAGGTGCGGTAAACAAGCTGGAGGTCCTTCAACACAGACAAGTACTTGTTAACTATGCTTATGCTAAGACCAGTATCATTAGCTATCAGTCCAATCCTGTGGTTGCCTTTTGCCAGGGAAAGCAGGATTGAGAAATAGTACCTGGGCTCTGTGAGTTCCTGCCTGAGTACGAACTCAACATCCCTATACAGGAATGAATCTTCCCTGAGAATATTGTCCTCAATATTTGTGAACACATCTTTTCCTGGGTCAGCTTCCATAATATAGGCAGGGGTCCCGCCATACACTGAATAGAATTCCACTGCTTTTTTGATGTCCTTTATGTAACCAAGTATGTGAACAAAAGGAATCTGCTTAATGAGTAACTGCCCGGTCCTTCTTCCGTAAAGCGGGCTGCTGTAGCCCATCACCATTGATTCCATCATTGAGATGCTTGAGCCGCACAGTATCAGGAAGAGGTTTGAATCCTTGAACTTGTTGTCCCAGTAATCCTGCAGGATGGATGGGAGGCTTGGGTCTTCTTTGACCAGGTAGGGGAACTCATCTATGGCTATTACCAGTCTCTCGTCGGGCCTGCCTGAGAGGTATTCAAAAAATCCGTCCCAGCCTGTGAATTCGGTCTTTTTAAGCAGGTCGTCGTTAAAGAATTCGCCGAGTTTGTGTGCAAATATCCGGAGCTGGAGGGTTTTTGACTCTTCCCTGGCCAGGAGACGGATGCCTCGATTGTTTATGAACTGGTCAATGAGTTTGCTTTTACCAATCCTGCGCCTGCCGTATATTACTACGAATTCGGCTCTGGTACTGTCAAACCTTTGGTTGAGGAGCGAGAGTTCTCTTTGTCTGTTGATGAATACACTCATGAGTATTATACTCGAGAGTGTATTATTTATAATTTGCGCTGAGGCGGGTGGTTGTGCAAATGGTCACCATATCCCTAACTTAAGTCCAGTATCTGTATATGGCACATCAACCTTGCGATTTTCCATCTCCCCCGTCAATGCATATCTCAACCTCATAACAGTCATATTCATCAAATGAGTAGCAAAAACAATGAGACTGGAATTGTTACATAATTGCCTGTAACATCAAATTTGTTTTTTGAAAGCAATACCCCTTTTTTAAAAGTATATAATCCTTTATAATCGCTTTTTTGTATCTGATTTTGATATTTCAATTCAACTGGGAACAGCTCATTATTTCCAGATCTTAAAACAAAATCCACTTCAATCTTCCCACCTTTCTTCCGCCAGTAAAATACATGTTCATGAAGCGAAAAAACATCACTGGGGTAGATATTATACATCAATCGAACCAAATGGTTCCCGACAACAGATTCTACTAATTTACCCTTAATTTCCGGATTACTATGATATAACAGGCTTGAATTGAAATAATCTGTCAATCCCATCACCCATGCCCGTAAAGAATGAAAAATAAAAGGGTCCTGGAAGTATATTTTTTTCTCCTTTTTAACGACGGCACTCTTTTTAGAAATATCAATCGAATACAAGGTACTTAATACAAATGAATCTTCCAGATCGCCAACGTATTTAGATACTGTATTATGCGACCCAATATCCGTATCTTTTACTATGCTTTGCCAGCTAATATTTGTTGATAATTTAATGGAAATGCTTCGCAGTATCTGCTTAATGGATATCTCTTGAATTTGCCATCTTGCCAGATCCCCGATCAATGAACGTATATAGATCTCATAAGTACTGCTATCAATGCTGTTCTTTGAAAAGAATTCATTTACCGGCCTTGGGATTCCACCTGTGATCAGATACTGTTCAAACAATCGATCCAATTCATCCTGATATACTTGTAATAGATTGAGTACAGTATCTATTTTCCTGTCAAACAAACCAAGAACAATATCCTGTGTTTTATCTCCCTGGTGAAGATCATTATCTCTTAACAGTTTTTTCATTGCCGGATCAACAGTTTCTACGAACTCAGCAAATTTCATTGGTAATAATATTTTATCTAATGTTCCAGTGCCTTCCCCACGTCTTCCCGGCAGTCGTTCAATACTATGTTTAATGTCGATGGAATGCGACCCGGTTAATAGAACAGAGGTATTTTTTAATAGCCCGGTATCAACTAAGTATTTTAATCCTTTTTCCCAGTTCTTTACAGATGAGATCTCATCCAGGAATATATATTTCCGGTCTAAATTGAACGCTTGGGACCAATCCAAATACATATTTATAACTTCAAAAAGTTCTTTTTCATTATCTATGAGATCACAAGTATAATAAAAAATGCTCTTGGAATCCTTAACTTCCTGTAGCAGGTCTTTTATCAGGAGTTTGACTAACGTTGTTTTTCCAACCTGGCGAGGTCCTCGTAATGTATAGATTCGATCGTTGTCAAATGAAATATCATGTTTTATCCTGGGTTGCCACTGGATATGTGCTGCTTCAAAATCCTTTATTTTATCATCGTTGGATATCTCAGATGGATCTTTCCACCAGGGATTTTGACGGGATATGTTTATAAAATCCATATTTATTTATGATGTGACTGGTTGTTTATATATTTTTGGTCATATGATTGACCAGTTGTTTATAAACTAATGGTCAATTGGATGACCAACTAAACTGCTGCTGTATATCTTACATATCAGTGCCTGCTTTTCTTATATTCAGCAGATGTGGATTATCCGGCTGGAACGCAGGGGCGCTGGCAAGACCCTGCTTAGCCCAGATATATGCTTGCGCTTCGGGCTGTGGTTGCTGATATTCAGGAACTCTGCACAACACCTTACAATATTCGCGGTCTTCTTGTACCATCCCGCTTTAAATTCCAACGTGCATGGAAAAGTTTCCAGGCAATTTGAAAGGCAATAGCAGTTTTTCCTGTGCCCGTTGCAAGAGTTAATAGTAATCAATCTTTTTCTTCGGCGATAGCGTCTAAGGCTTTATCTTAATCGTTATACCCCGCAGCTCTGCTGCGGTTGGGACAAAACATGGTCAATGCAACTCAGTAGCCTGAGACATAAGATGCACCACAGCTCTGCTGTGGGGAGATTCATTTCTATGAGTTAGCATTTCTATATGGGGACAATTTGTCCCTATGTAACTTCCAAGTTCTGCATCTCTTTTGCGATCTAAATTTTCAGATATTTAGTTCAGAGTCTTTACTTCCCAACCGTTTTTCATAACAATCCATCCTTTTTAGATTTCAGTATTTGCTGAAAATCTTCAGCAGATGGTAATTTGCCGTATAGGTCGCTTGGTAATTGTTTGCATAGAATATATTTTGCTACACCTATTGGTTTTGATGCGGTTCTTAGAGCATATTCGACTTCCAACCTGTCTTTATGCGGCACTAACAAAATCCCAATACTTGGACTGTCATCCGGCTGTTTTAATTGTTCATCTATCAACTGCAAATAAAAATCAAGTTTGCCTATAAATTCAGGTTCAAACTCGATTACTTTCAATTCTACTGCAACCAGGCATTTTATTATTCGATGGTAAAAAAGTAAATCAATAAAATATTCTTTCTCGCCCAAGGTAACACGATATTGATTTCCGATAAAACAGAATCCATACCCTAATTCCATCATCAGGCGTTTAACTCTTTCAACCATCGTATTTTCCAGTTGTTTTTCGGTAATCGGCTTGTTAATGTCTAAAAAATCGAGCGAATAAACACTTTTAATGCTTTCTTGCGTTTGCTCAAACATATTCTCTGGCAAAACGGTTGCAAAATTGTGCTGAGAAGGATGCAGTAGATAATTGGTATAAGCATTAGCTTTTATTTGATGTAGCAAAACCGAACGGCTGTATCTGTTTTTAATAGTAGTTTGTAAATAAAAAATACGAGCATTTATATCTTTTACTTTTTGAAGTATCAGAATATTATGCCCCCATGGAACTTCTGACACAAGCTGTTTCAGGTTTTCAAATTCTGAAACAGGCTGTTTCACATTTGAGTATTCGTCTACCAATTGTCGCATAAACCGAAGGTTACGTGGTGACCAGCTTACACCTTTGTCAATATAAAAATTCAAATCTTTGCTTAATTGTTCAACAGTAGATTTACCCCAGCCGTATTGTTGTTGCTTTTTTATAATCAATTCGCCAATATTCCAATACAACTGGTTTGAAACAGTTTGAACGGTCTGTACAGCAAGTACGCGGTGATTTTGCACCAGATTCACAATTTCAGCAAGAAACTCTTGATACTCTGCACCGGATATTTCTTTATCAATTTTTTTGGAATTGAGGGGTGGAAGTTTAGGCATGAGCCTCCACTGTTAAAGTATATTCTAAAATCCCTTCCTCTGTAGGTATTATTTCACCATGCTCTTTTAAGCTCTCTATGTATAACTCAATGGCTTCCTTTGCCATATCTATCGCTTCTTCTATTGTTTCCCCGTATGTGACACAGCCGGGAAGTAAAGGAACCATTACTGTATAACCACCCTCAGGTTCTTTTCTCAGTAGAATTCTATAGTTTAATACTTTCATACTATTCATTCATGTCGTTTATTGCAATAATCTTTTTGCCTGCCGTTAGATATCCAAACTCCATAAATAACGCTTGAAAGACTCACTCCCCCTCTCCCATCCTCCTCCCAATCTCCACACCCATCCCCGCCACATCCGGCACCCGGTTGTGAAGCTTCCGGTACGTATCAATAGCAGTCTTGGTGCCCCATTCTATTGTACTGATACCAGGGGGCTCATGCGCCCTTGAATAGATATCTTGACATTGTGCTCCACAGTCTAATCAGTTCCCCCACCAGTCCGCCACACACTCTGCATCACATCCCGCATCACAACCAGTAAATCACGCCACTCCTCTGCTGCAAATTGAGTCATTGCTTGCATAACGCGCTGGTGAATCTTGTGTCGATTCGGCTGTCTGAGGCGCACAATCAGAATGCCGTGGTGGAGTTCCTCACGATACTGCGTAAACCCCTTATCTGTCGTGATCAACAATCGCCCTTCTTGCTGAGCTATCTCCCAGAGAACATCATCAGTAATACCCTGCTGTGCTGTGCCGCGAATGTCTCGTACGTCGTGCCCCATCTCACGCAGCACCCGAACGGTCATCAATGGTATGTTTTCGTCCACGAAAATCTTCATACTGCACTCGCCAACGCCTCAATGGGTGTAACTTGCTCTTCAGCCAGTGACGCTGCGTAGTCAAGACATGTAAGAATATCCTCCCGTTCGAGTGAAGGATACTCTTCCAGGAGTTCCTCAATCGTGTCTCCATTGGCCAGCATGTGTACGATCTGGTGGACAGGGATACGGGTCCCTTTAATGCAAGCCTGCCCGTGGCAAACCTTTGGATTAATTGAAATACGGGGATACATAACAACACCTCATCAACTATGTCAATAACATGAAGATAAATACAGATAACGGTTTCGTTGTTTACGAAGTTCCGCTGAAGCTTATGGTCGAACTCCGATCATCGTTTACCGCTTTTCACTATTCTTAGGTGGTCACTTGTATACCCTGTACAAATGTACCGGGCCTGTATATGGCATTTTTTCAGGAATATCTCCTGTTATGCTCATATGAATTATGTACCGAGATATACTTCACAAACACATCCCAGCCAGCGCCTACAGAGCCGTAGTAGCAGCTTGGAGCCCATAGATGGTTACCATACCTTCAAAGGGGGAAACTCCTTCCTGAGCACCCTGCTATTCTTCCCTCAAACGCCTCCCAATCTCCACACCCATCCCAGCCACATCCACAGCCCGGTGCGCCAGCAGCCGTACCATAGGCTCCTTACCCACCGCACCCAGGTCATACACCACATCCGGCACCCGGTTGTGCAGCTTCCGGTACGTGTCAATAGCAGTTCGGGTGCCCCATTCCATTGTACTGACACCCTCGGGCTCGTGAGCCCTGTCAAATGAAGCCACAGCCAGCCCCATATCCCTTGCCACCTCCAGCACATCTCCGGAATAACGAATGTTCAAGGCAGCCCGCAATCCGGCATCGTGATGCATGGCAGCCAGCACAATCCTTGCCACATGCCTGCTGGCACCCATGACCGGACAACCCACAGCCTGCACACGCCCCTCCAACCTGACGATACGCCCCCGCACCGCACAAACATCCTCGGTACCGGACGCATCAGGAATGGCACTGGCAACATTGCAGCCCACTTCGGGTATAAGAGAGGTAAAATCCCTGGACGATTCCAGTATGGCAACCGCCTCCTGCACATCCACAACTGCCTTGTACATCCGGGCAGTCGTCACCGTATGCTGCGCCTGGTTCACAGGCCCCACACCCTGCCCGACAGACCGGCTTTCAAGAATAGCCCGGGTCACAAACAACTTAGCACCCGCAGCCGCATCCCTGAGACTGGCCCCACCAGCAAGGAATACGGTCAGGGCCGCCGAATAGGTGCACCCTGCCCCGTGGGTCCCGCCCTTGACCAGTTCGCCGTCCACAAGCGTAAAATCCACGCCGTCATACAGCAGGTCAGCCCCCTCCAGGTGCCCACCTGTGATAATTACTGCATTTGCTCCCAAATACACAATGCGGTGTGCCGCTTCCTTTGCGTCATCCAGGTCATTGAT
>Ga0255423_10087_pt1 | contig 16965 bp, 13 predicted proteins | sample ANMaggSeSYBR02H3_FD_182659 | JGI IMG/M metagenome (GOLD analysis project Ga0255423, IMG submission 182659) | Sediment cell enrichment communities from methane seep in Santa Monica Basin, California, United Staets - ANME aggregate JGI... | ecosystem: Environmental > Aquatic > Marine > Cold seeps >...
GGCTGTAGCCATAACAATTCCGGCAGAAGGACCATCTTTTGGTATCGCACCTGCCGGGACATGTATGTGCACATCAAAATTTTCCAAAAAATTTTCTTTTACTCCAAAACAAGAAAGATTTGCCCTGGCATAACTTACAGCCGCTCGGGCGGATTCCTGCATTACCTCTCCGAGCTGCCCGGTAATAATCAAGTCACCCTTGCCTTGTATTAAAGCCGCCTCTACATACAGAACCTCTCCACCAGCATTAGTCCAGGCAAGTCCGATAGACAGTCCGACCTGACTCTCCTGCTGATCCATCTCAGGATAATATCTGGGTATGCCCAGATACTTATGCAGATTTGTCCTTGTAATATTGAAAGGACCTTTTTCTCTTTCAGCTATCTTACGCGCCACCTTGCGACATATTGACCCAAGCTCACGTTCAAGGTTTCTCAAACCTGCCTCGGAGGTGTATTCATTTATAATCTGGAGCAATGCTTTTGGACTGATGGAAATATTCTTCGGCTTTAAGCCGTTTTCCTTAAGCTGACGCGGGAAAAGATGTGTTTCAGCAATAATCTTCTTTTCCTCCTCAGTATATCCCGAAAGATTAATGACCTCCATTCTGTCAAGAAGTGCTGAAGGAATTGTATCTGTCAAATTGGCGGTAAGTACGAACATAACCCTGGAAAGATCAAACGGTAAGTTCAGGTAGTGATCACTGAATTCAAAGTTTTGCTCTGGATCAAGAGCTTCTAATAAAGCAGAAGAAGGATCACCTCGAAAATCAGAGCCCACTTTGTCAATCTCATCCATCATAAAAACAGGGTTGTTTGATCCGCACTGCTTCAAACTCTGTAGTATACGTCCAGGCATTGACCCTATATATGTGCGGCGATGGCCTCTAATTTCCGCTTCATCTCGAATTCCACCGAGAGAAATACGGACGAATTTACGCTTCATCGCTTTAGCAATAGCTCTTCCCAAAGAAGTCTTCCCCACGCCGGGAGGCCCGACAAAACATAGAATAGGACCTTTCATTTTTGGATTTAGCCTGCGAACACTCAAATATTCAAGTATTCGATCTTTCACCTTGTACAGAGCGTAGTGATCTTTGTCTAATATTTTTTTTGCATTCAATATATCGATCACATCTTTGGTTTTTTTATCCCATGGCAGATCAACCAGCCAGTCCAGATAACTCCGTATAACTGAAGCTTCAGCAGAATCAGGATGCATCTGTTCCAGACGCTTTAACTGCTTTGCAGCCTCTTTTCCAGCCTCCTTGGGCATTTTGGCGCTCTTGATCCTTTTCTTGTAATCATCTATCTCTTCAGCTCTTTCATCATGCTCGCCCAGTTCCTTGTGGATAGCCCTAACCTGCTCTCTTAAAAAATAATCGCGCTGGCTCTTAGAAATTTCATCCTTGGCATCAGATTGAATCTTTGCCTGTATCACCGAAAGTTCTACTTCATGTGAAAGCAGATCGTTAACTTTTTTAAGACGTTCCACAGGATCTACAAGTTCAAGCAGAGTCTGTGACTCCTCAATTTTCAGTCTAAGATTCGATGATACAAGATCTGCAAGCTTGCCTGGATCATCTATACTTTCCAGAATGGTACCGACATCGCCGCTTAATTCTCCTCGAAGAGCCAGAATCTTCTCTGAATGCTCTCGTACATTCCTCATCAGAGCTTCAATCTCCAGATTGACTGCTTCAGACATCTGTTCTTTAATAATTTCAATCTTTACGCGATAATAAGCTTTGTTTCTGAGATATGTCACAATTTTTGCCTTGGCGACACCTTGCACAAGGGCCTTGACACTGCCGTCAGGCAGTTTCAACATCCTCAGAATCCGGCCAACTGTTCCAAGCGTGTAAATTTCATCCTTTTTAGGGTTCTCGACGCCCGAATCCTTTTGCGCAACCAACAATAAATAACCGTCTTTTATTACAGCCGCTTCCACCGCTCGCACTGATTTTTCCCGACCGACAAAAAGAGGAATAAGCATACCCGTAAAAATCACAACGTCCCGTATAGGCATTAAAGGAAGAGTTTTGGGTATTTTTATATCCTTTTCATCTTCTTCAATAATACTTATCAAATCATCTTTATCTGTTTCACCCATTGTTTCACCTGTTTTTAATTATTTCCCCCCACAATCGCCAAGAGGCTTATGCATATAAAAAATTGAGTTTAAGATGTGTTAATCTAACAATATATAACATTATTTTTCTTTGACAATATCAACCTTGATTTTTTATAAAACAAACCTAACAAATTTTGCATGACAAAAGACTATGTTTCAGGGTAATATTTCAAAATGAAACCTTTGAAAAATGCTCAAACCGAATAAAGAGGTCTGAATATGTTAACCCACCTAATTGAAATATTAATTTTTATATTTGGAATTTGTATAGGAAGTTTTATGAATGTATGCATATACAGGTTGCCCGCATCAAAATCAATTATAAATCCAGCCCGTTCTATATGCCCGAACTGCGGAAATATTATAAGATCTTATGACAATATTCCTGTTTTAAGTTATCTGTGGCTTAAAGGAAAATGCCGCCATTGTAATTCTCCTATAGCATTTCGTTACCTTTTGGTTGAATTGACAGGAGGTTTTTTTGCACTTTGTATATATTTCAAGTTTGGAATTACAATTGAAGCATTTGTGTACTATGCCTTAATTTCATCACTGCTTGTGATTACCTTTATTGATATTGATCATCAGATAATACCGGACGTGATTACACTTCCAGGCATACCGATCTTCTTTTTTGCATCATTTACCCTTGCAGCAATCACCTACAAAGACTCTTTGTTGGGAATAGTGGCCGGCGGCGGAAGCCTTTTATTAATTGCAGTAACATACAACCTTCTTACTAAAAAAGAAGGCATGGGAGGCGGAGACATCAAGCTTTTGGCAATGATAGGAGCTGCCTTAGGGTGGAAAGGCATTCTCTTTACAATATTTATTGGTTCTGCCATCGGAACTCTGGTGGGAATAGTTTTAATGCTGCGTACACGCAAAGGTTTAAAACTCGCTATTCCCTTCGGCCCGTTTCTGTCAATGGGCGCAATTATCTATATCTTCTTTGGTTCCAGTATTATAAACTGGTATCTCAAATGAACTACCCTGAAATTATTGACCGGCACTGTTTTGTAGGGACTACCCGAATTTTTTAGGTGCTTTGCTATTTCAACGGATAAATGGAAATAAAGGCTTTGGACGCTTTGGTTTTGCCTTCCGTAAACCCTGCCGTAATCAGGGAGTTCTTGCAAATATCTATCGTCCGAACTCGGGTTTCCCAGTCCTTATCCAGAATGATCGGTTTTGAGCAAGGAAACAAGGTGCCGGATTTGAATGCCACCTGCTGAAGAAACCCTTTCCATTTCATACGGCCATTCTGGAGGGTTTCCTGGCGCCCTCCGATGATCAGATGACCGGGAAATCCAGCAGGCAGTGCTTCCACCACCCGTAGTCGTGTAGAGCCGATTCCGGTAAAACGATATCGCGAAATGAGGTTCATCTCCCCGTTATGTGCTTGCCAGATATCCAGCAGCGCATATTTTGTACTCTTCTGATCAATGCGTCCGCCAAGAACCAGTTCCAGGCGCCCGTCTCCGTTTATGTCTGTAACCATGGCATACCGGTACCGACAAGTACCGAGATCATTCAGTTTTTTCCAAATCAGGGTCTGATCAGAAAAAACAGCAAAAGCAGCATGTTCGATATCGTTTTCAACGGTTCTGCCAGCGGCCACAACTTCCGACGTGCCGTCTCCGTTCAGGTCTCCCGCAGCCAAAGCATTCACCCGCAGCCGAAAGGTGTTTAATTGGTTTGTTTGAAATCCTTTTAACCGGGAAAGGTGCCCATGTTCTCCAATTGAAAAAATCCTGATGTCGGCATGATCCCTGTCATTAATTCCTGAAAAACCACCGCAAATAATTTCATTTTTCCCATCTTTATTGATGTCGGCCTGAATGAGCGGATACCCATGGGTATATGACGTTTCGGGATCCGAAAATTCGATGCTGTCCTTCAGATTGAATGCACCATTAAATACATACGAACGGATAAAACCGATCTCACGGTTTTCAGGACCGGCTTTCCCATTGACAACGATAAGGCATCGGTTCGTTGATGGCGCTTTGATGCAAACCAGAGAACGGATTCGGGTTTTATTGTCAGCACTTTTGGGTCCGATATAAAAAACCTCCCGTGCAAGTTCTTTGTATTTACCCTTAATTATCGAAAATGCGATGATCAGTGCATCATTCCGATCGTTTTGTTTGATTTGTCCCGCGGCAAGCAGATCCATTCGACCTTCTGGCACAGGCGTAATGGCTTTTACAGAGTAGAATCGCATGTCCGGAATTTGAATGGAAACAACTTCATGTTCGGAAAATGCATAGACTGGCACATGGAAACCGATAATCGCAACAACAAGCAGAAATATTTGTTTCATAATTTTCTCCTCTAAGAAATGAAAGTAATACTCTCCCAGCAGTCCCGTTAAAAAAGATCTCCGCTTTGTTTTGGCACCGATGAGCGGGATTTTCGCTTCTTTTCAACATGCTGTTAAAAATGAAATTCAGTTCCAGCATATAGGGTTCTGCCCGTCTGGGGAAAGCCATAGGCCTCTTCGTAATCCCGGTCAAAAAGATTGTCCACGCCCAGATAAATATGCAACCGTTTTTTCAGAAAAGCCTGGTTCAGTTTGAGGTCAACCCGGGTATAGTTGTTCAGTTTTTGCTTTTGCAGCGGTGTATTTCGGGAATAAAAGTACTGGTCGGCCACATGCATGACGCTGGCGTAAAGGGAAAGTCCGAAACCGAAAACATATTGGGTTTCAAACGTCAGTTTATTTTTCGGTCTGTACTGCAGTTCTTTCTTTTCGGTATTGGGGGACTTGTCTTTGGTATCCATAAACGTGTAACCGGTCCGTAATAAGAGGTTTTTAAAATACTGGGTCTGGGCGGTCAGTTCCACACCCTGAAAACGATATTCGTCGTTGTTCTCGAATGTATTTGTGGAATCTATTTTTTCGATGTAATCCTGAACATCAATATAAAATCCGGTCAGCGAAAGGGTGGTACGTTCTAAAAGCTGCTGTTCAACCCCAAGTTCGTAATTGTATGACTTTTCGGTAGTTAAATTTGGATTTCCAGTGTTTTCCTCGTAAAGCTGGCGAATGGACGGAAACCGGATTTTGCGGGCCGCAGAACCCCTGATGCGGGTGTTTTCAAAAATATCGTAATGGGCGCCCACGAGAAAAGAGTTATCGTTGTTGCTGTCGCCGGTATTTTTTTTAAACCAGTGATGACTGTAACCGAACACCAGTCCGAGCCGATCAAAAGGGGATACTTCGTATTCAATCGCGGCAGAATAGACCTTGACCGTCCGGTCCTCGTTGAAACTTCGGGTGGTGTAGGTCGAGGCGCCGCCACCGCCAACCTTAACGTCCCGGATAAGACCGTTGGACTCGAAGGCATGCTCTTCACCGCTTAAAGCAAGGATGAAGAGGCCGTTGGTTTGGAGGTCAACGGAAGTTTGCAGCGTACCACCATAGATTTTGGTGGTGTTATTTTTGGCATAGGTGTTTTTAACAGCTGAATCGTCCATGGAATTGTACTGATTATCGTCATAGCGGGTTTCATCTTCATCCAGTCGATTGGCAAAGAGCCACCCACGCAGGCCCAAAGGGCCAGGCAGATCGCAGTTTATGGAAATCTGTCCGGAAAAGCTGTCGTAATCGTCCATTCGCTCGTATTTGGGGCTGGAAGCAAAGTGGTCTGACTTATTGTTAATGGTAATGGGCGGTTTGCCGAACTCGCCCCGGGTCGCGTTGGCGACCAGTCCGATTTTCCAGATATTATTCGGGCTATACCCGAAGTTGGCAAAAAGGTTTTTATTTTCATTATCGCTGTTTTCTCTCAGGCCGCCGTTTTCTTCAGAGGTAGGCTTAAAATCATCGGACAGTACAAAGCCGTCGCTGTCCAGTACGCTGCCGCTGACAAAAGCGTCAAACTGGTTTTTGGCGCCAGAGACCATAAAGCGTCCCAGGTTACTGTGACGCTCTCCGGTTTCCAGTTTTGCAGAGCCCTGAAGGCCTTTCGTACCTTTTTTGGTAATGATGTTGATCACACCGCCAAGTCCACTTGGGCCGTATAGTACCGAATGATTACCATAAGACACTTTTATTTTGGCGATATTTTCCACCGGAATGATACTCGGATCGAACTGTCCGTCAAAAGCGGAATTAAAGGGAATTCCGTTCAGCATCAGCAGCACGTGCCGAGACCGAAAACCCCTAAGATCGACCCGCGGAACGCCGTCCGTTCCGGTACGGACGTCCAGCCCAGGAAGCAGTTCCAAGGCTTGGTCCAGGGTTCGTGCATGCCGCCGGGTAATATCGCCGGCGGTTATTTCCCGTACCGTACCGATAGACTCCACTCCCACCGGTTCGCCGGTAACCACAATTTCGCCCAAGGTGTATGCCGCCGTCTGTTGTGTTTCTGTTTCTGAGAATCCAATTTGAGGAAAACCCAGCCATAGTCCAATCACAGGAAAAATCAAAATTCGTATTAAACCTTTTTTCATCCATCACCTACGCTATCCCGAATTATGATAGTTATCCGACTAAATTTCGAACAGTTTGAGGTACAAATCTTACACAAAATCCGGCCTGCAAATAACACTGAAATATTAAATTTGTCAATAATATATCCTTGAGTTTTAGAAAAGGGAAGACAGAACCAAGACTTTCCGAAAAGTAAGCAATACTACTTCAGACCAAAAGAGATACTTTAAAATGGTGGGAATCAGGAACCCGATGAACCTAGAAAATTTTGTATGGTGAGGAAAGAAAAAAACAGAAACTTATAAGCTAATGAGCGTCCCCCCATCAGTATTCCCAAACCTGCACTGCTTTGTAGGGACTACCAGAAATTGGTTCTTTTGTGTTGACAAAAAATTGTGCGGAGGATAAAATTATGGCAATTTAATGCCATAAGATTTTTATTTTATGGCATTGCAAAAACAACAAAGGAAGGATGTATGGCTTTAATAGATTTTATTTTTGATATGAATCCGTGGTGGCGCGACAGGCAAGCCATCCAACAAGACAAGCACATCCAAACCTTCGAAGCATCCAAAATCAAATGGCGCCCACCCTTGCTCAAGACTTCCCTGCAGGAGGACGCGCTTCACATAATCAAGGGGCCGAGACAGGTAGGCAAAACCACCCTGATCAAGCTTTTTATTAAAAATCTCCTGGCCGACAAAAAAGTTTCGGAAAAAGACATTTTCTTTCTTTCCATAGACGCCGCCAGAACCGTAGATGAGGTTCTGGAGGTTATCCTTTATTATTTTAAGACCATCGCAACCTCCAACCGAAGATACCTTTTTCTGGATGAAGCCTCTTTTCTTCCAGAGTGGCCGCGCGGAATAAAGGTTCTTATTGATATGGGTTTTGACAGGAATGCTACCTATGTTGTTACTGGTTCTTCGGCTCTTGATCTCAAAAAAAGTTCCGAAAAACTTCCAGGCAGGCGGGGAAAAGGATGCGACTTTGTTCTATTGCCCCTGTCTTTCCGTCAATTTTTGAGCATTATTTATCCTCAAATAAAACTCGCCCCGGTTGATTCTATCTCCGAAATTTTAGAAAAAAAAGAAGAAGACTTTTTTGATTTTCGCATGTACAAAACTGAGATAGAGGGAGCCTTGCACGCTTACCTTAAAACAGGGGGGTTCCCTGCATGGATTGATGCCCATCTAAAGGGAGAGCCCGATGAACACCTCCTTATGACTTTCCGAGCAATTATTGAGGGAGATATGGCGAGATTGAAAAAAAACACCTCGCTTCTAATGCACATGGCGCTTCCCATCTTGAAACACATAGGAACTCCTGTCGATTGGAAAAAGCTTGCAGTGGAAACGGGCATGGGTTCCCACCACACGGCACACGATTACATCAGTATACTTTCTGACTCCTATATCCTTTATTTCCTTCAAGCCTTAGATACCAACAAAAATTTGCCAAAGCTAAGAAAAGGGAAAAAAATCTACCCCTTTGATCCCGTCATTAGCACTGTTTTACTCACATATCATCCTTATTTAAAGATTGAAGACTCCATGCTTATCGAAGCTGTCGTAGGGAGTCATCTTTTGAGGAAAAGCCGATTTGTAAACTCCGGCCTGTCTTCGATTTCAGATCTCTTTTATTGGCAAAGCAAGGTGGGTAAAGAAGTCGATTTTGTGTTTCTTGATCAGGAGGGGCCACAATCTATTGAGGTGAAATACCAGAATCACGTTACGTTGCGAGACAGCATCACCATGATCAGACATTTTAAGAAGGGCCTGCTTCTTTCCAAAAAAGATTTTGAAGTTGGCTCCAATGCCTTAATGCTGCCTGTCTCATGGTTTCTCGCTATGATTTAATTCCTAAATCATTACCTCGCCTGCCCCATAGGTATGTAATATTGTGAGCTCAACAAGCAAGAGTCAAGAGCAGATAATGACCCAAGGTTTCCCATTAGTTGATTCTTCCATTCCGTATCAGTGCCACTGTTGATTGAATGATAGAAACACCAGAATATTCAACATTCCAATGGATGCCTACTGACAGCCTACGCGCGTATATTACACCCTGTTGCAAAATTTGCTTGAGGTTTATATCGAATGTCTGGAACTTTAAACGACCGTTGACAATTGTTTTATCTTTGCCGCGAAATCATACACTGGAACCTCTATGGTTTTCACAGGCTTAAACTTATTTTTTGCAAATTTCAATATTTCATCAGTAATTTCGGGAGAGTAGGTTTTCTCTCCACATCTAGTACAAACCTCATCTGGTACATTTTCAACAAGAATATATTTGTCGCCATCTTCATAACTGAACGTTACCTGCTTTTTTTTCACTGTACCCCCACAAAAAACGCATTTCATGACAACTCATCTCCTTGTTTTATAATCGATCCATTCCTCCAGATCAGGCTCGTATGTCGTAATGATAACAACTGACCTTGACCTCACAGACCGGATCGGAGACGTATGGTTATGATGCCGACGGCGCTTTTGAGAACGGGTCCTATCATGTCGAGCCGGCTGATCTCCGTAAATTTGGATTCGATTATGTGTTTCCATCCGGGGTTGATAACCACCAACGTATCAATGTTGCCTTCTATGTTGTGGGCGACATAGACAGCACCGGGAGGAGCAAGGGCGGCATCGATGAAATTTGGGATGCATTGCGGATAAATGAGCCCGGCGCACCTAAAATCGGAAGCAACAACCTCGAAATCTGTATCGATAACGGAATGAATACGAATATCTTCAGCAATCCCATTGACGTGGTCTATATTCCCATGTCCCGCATGCTGTGGAAGGATTTACTGTAACCGCCGGTACTGCCGGAACCCCAATTTCGCACTTCATGATAGTTGCCTCGCAACCCGGACAAGCCGGAATTACGAATTGAAGATCCTTGCAATTTCTTGAACCTTTTTTCTTTACATTCCTGTTTATATGCGATAAAATCCGCATCATTTTTATGAAGTCCCTTGCACATGTATTCCCTTCAGTTGCACATTGTGGGCAAAAGATATTTTATGGTTTTGAGATAATGAGCTGATATTATACAACATAGCTGCATATTTTAATGTTGGTACAAAAGGCCGTTATGTTGGGTTTCGCCCTATTAGGACGGGCTCAACCCAACCTACGAAATTTAATTGTCATCGGCAGGTTCCCGTTGGGGCGGGTTTCCCGCCCGAAATCAATTTGGTGGGCGGCGTAAAGCCGCCCCTACGACGCCTTCTCATTGACAAAACACGATAAATACTAACCGCACAGGTCAAAAAGGTTCAGTATGAGAATTTAGGGGGGTCCGGCATGAATAAAAAATCATTAAGCGTGCTGTTAAGCTTTCTGCTGATTTGGGTTCTGTTCACCGCGCCGGCATGGGCCGGTCAGGTCGTAACTGATGAAGTAAAAGCATGGGCAAAAGGGGCTATAGAACAGGAAAAAGCCCTCAAGACCGTCAGCGCTCCCAATACCGTGGCGGTCCTTTACTTCTCCAACAAGACAGGGTGGTCGGATTTGGACATTCTTCAGAAGGGTCTCACTCTTATGCTCATAACCGACCTTTCCAAGGTAGAAGAGATTCAAGTGGTGGAAAGGGTGAAGGTACAGGCCCTCGTAGAAGAATTAGACCTTGAAGTCTCCGGACTGGTTAAGCCCTCGACCTCCTCTCAAATGGGAAAACTATTAGGAGTTGAACTCCTGGTTGGAGGAGATATCCTCAAGGGTAAAATCGAGGAGTTGTTCCAACTAAAATCCAACCTGTTGAAAGTACAGACCGAAAAAGTAGTCGGCCGGCCCTGGACCGAGGGTGAGCTTCTTGCAGAACTGTTTCGTATGGAAAAAGAACTCCTCTTTGAGATCATCAAAGAGTTAAAAATCGAGCTTTCACCCGAGTTGGAGGCAGAACTGAAAAAACCTCTTACCACCAACCTCACAGCCCTCCTCTATCTGTTCGAGGGGATCGACCACAGTGATCGCGGCAACTATTCAAAAGCCGCTGAATCTTATAAAAAGGCCATGGCAGAAGACCCAAACTTCGGCCAGGCTGAAGCCTTCCTCTGGGAGTTACAAGCGCTTAACCTGTGGGCGGGAGCGATAGAAGCCTATTCCGAACCGGAGGGCGGCGGCACATCCGACGACACCATAGATGAACTACCCGATGATAGAGACCTCACTGAACGAGAGGCGATAGATTCCATAGATTCCGACGGCGACGGCACGCCCGACGGCGATGACGGGTGCCCCAGTGACCCAAACAAAATCGTGGAAGGAACTTGTGGGTGCGGCTTCCCTGATACTGACTCTGACGGCGATGGCACCCCGGACTGCATCGATGAATGCCCCAATGATCCCAACAAAATCGCGCCGGGGGTCTGCGGTTGTGGCGTAGCTGATACGGATTCCGACGGCGACGGCGTCCCTGATTGTGACGACGGTTGCCCCAATGATCCTAACAAGATCGAACCGGGCATATGCGGATGTGGTGTGCCGGAAGGGTGCTACTCTCAAGGCGATCCGCCCCCGGTTGTGGATGAATCGAGCGTAATCGAGGCGTATAAGAACATTAGTAATAATGATGAACTCCAAAAAAGCGTCGAGAACGGTGACTTCATTCCGGGTTATTTGGTCCCCACAGATGCAGGAGCAGGGTACCAAGGTTGGTCATACAACTGGACAGAAGGAGTATATACGCCCGGATTACAGACGGTGGGAGTGGATGAGAAGGGAAACCCGACGCATTTCTTGAGTGAGAAGAACCTGGCCTGGACCAACGACGATCCTTTTCTGGCTTATGCGGTACAGGTGGAGGAGGATCGTCTTAACCGGGAGATTCTTGAAATGCATCGCGATGCTGCTGAGGGAAAACTGCTCGATATCATTAATTGGCAACTCGCCTCCGGTGATATCCGAACCCGTGATGACTTTTTGATGCAACAGGCCGATGCCCAGGCCGGCCGGGTCTTGAAAGACGTACACGGCAACTGGGTGAGAGTCCAGCAGTATATCCTGCGGCCTAATGTCCAGACGGTTCAGGTGCTCAATGTCTGTCTCAGAGGGGCTGGCGCAGGAAGTCTTGCGGGGCTCTCGACCATTGACTGGACAACAACATTCACGGCGACTCTCCCTAGCGATCTGCGGTCACTGCCGTGGAACGTGTGGCTCGATACTCAGGGGACGTACCCTAATAGATACGTGTGGAATCTATCCTCTGTTGATCTCAAAGCCATGTATGTCAGGTTCACTAATCCCGCAAATGAGTCCTTGAGGGAATTCCGTGGGTTCCTCCCCAACAATGACGGAGTACAGCCCATCGAGACAGAACTCCTGACTATCAATGACAGTACCGATAGTTATGTATACGTTAGCGGTACTCCTTCACAAGGACAATATACGATCGATTCGATATCGACGACAAACCCCGGTGTATTCAATTACGTATTAGGCGACGGTCGTAGTATCAATGTTTCTTGCTATATTGTTGGCGACATAGACACAGTAGCTTCCGGTGGCAGCCTCGGTGGAATCTATGACATCTGGGATGCGTTACGGGTTAATGAGGGCCTTGTCACCGGTGATCCTAACATCGGAAACAACAACCTGGAGATTTGCATTGACAACGGAGCGAATACGAATATCTTCAGCAATCCCATTGACGTGGTCTATATTCCCATGTCCCGCATGCTGTGGAAAATTGTGCCGCAATAGAAGACAATACAATACTTACTGTAATCCATCAGAAATAGTAGAAGCATAGTCAAAAAATTTATGCCTCAAGGAGAAGGAAATGAAATCGCACAGAGTTTATAACATTTCTTGGCTGTTAACATTTCTTCCGGCACTCTTATTTCTGTGCTTCATGAATAAACCGGTGCAGGCTGAAGAACCGCCTTCAAAAGAATCAATAGCTGAAGAATTACAAACTGAAGAGGCCCCGCCCGTAGGCTATGAAAAGATCCCGGATCGTCTGATGCTCATCGCGCATTTTTCCGCTTTTTACACACTATCGGATCTGCATGGTTCCGACACTCTTTCGGGCGGCGCTATTAACGGTCTTATTGCTCCGACGTACAAGTTCGATGATAAGACTTTCTTAATCCTCATGTACGATGGGCAATACTATAAAAAACGGGAATTCTATTCTGACGATATAGGCCCAAAAGAGCGTTCCGAATTCCAGCGTCACACCATAACGCCTATGGTTCGTATAGACTTCGGAAAAGAATCCCGCTATTCCATCACGCCGTCTTTCTTTTACACCGCTACATACAACAAAGACATTGAGCCCGGCGGCTGGAGCAACGGCCTGTACAATTACCGTGATACAGGAGCAGGAATTGACTTTGATATGAGGAAACTCGACTTTGGCGGGGGAGACGGCGCTCTTAAACTGGGAGCCCAGTATTACAAGAGACGGTATCCCAACTACACCTCCCTTCTTGACCTTGCCGCCGGTATCGGTATCGAGGAAGATGAGAAAGATTACCACTGCGTCATTACAAGGGCACGATATAATTGGACCCAAAAAACAGGTTTTTCGTGGGGCGCGGAATATGCCCTTCTCTACAAGGACCTTGATGATAAAAAGGTGGTAAATTCAAATGGCGTCCTCACCTCCAGGGAGCAACGTGATTACTTGCACAGTCTGGACCTCAAGTGCTGGTATATCCTTGATGACGTTGACGGGAGACTCCGGGTGGGCCTGGACTTAAACAACAGTCTGAAGGACAGTAACCAGAACTATTATGACGGCATGGGGACCCTTGACCCATCAAATGATGTGTTCCTGCCTGACTTCTATGATTACCGTTCTTACCGGATTCGTCCAAATATATCGTATACCTTGGAGTTGCTTCCTCTTACGCCCAGCCTGTCCTATTCCTACCAAAAGACCGATTACACTGACAGAAGGGCAAAGTATAGTACCGGCGGCTATAAGAATGATAAACAGTGGGAGACCATGGAGGTGATAGAATTAAAATTCAGGTACGACCTTGCCGAGAATTGGGGTCTGCTGGCTCAGTGGCAGCGCATTATCGCGCGATCCAACAACGATGATGAAAGCGTCTACCAATATGATTACAAGATAGCCAACTACTCCGTGGGAGTGTCTTATAAGTTTTGAAAACCTGAGTTGAGCGATTTAATTAGCCCCGCCCAGGCGGGGCGGGACTTCTCTGACATGATTTTTCTTTATCTTGATCATCCTGTTTATCCTGTTTAACAAAAAGGAAATTCCTATACAATTAAATTAATCAATTCCCATATTTTTTTCAACAGCCTTTATATATTTCTCATTTCCTAATTTCTTAAAAATCTTTAGCGCCTCCGAATATCTCTTTTGTGCTTCTTCTCGCTCCCCTAAATGGCTCTCATAAATAAGTCCCATGTTGTAGAGCGTTATGCCCATCCCCAACCGGTTATCCGTTTTCCCGTCCCACGTGAGCAATTCTTCATACCGGTTAACGGCCTCCTTAAAGTCACGTTCCTTCACATAAGTTACGGCGACATTGTTCAGAGATTTTGAGACCTCCGGTTCCATATTAAATTCTTTGTAAATCTCGACGGCCTCGGCAAGCAACTCCCTCGCTCCGGCATACTCGCCTCTTGCAGTATGGATGATGGCCATCTCATTTAAATTGTGAGCCATTCCCGCCTTGAACCCCGCCTCCCTGGCCAATGAAAGGGATTTTTCAAATTTTAACATCGCTTCCTCCCCCTTCCCCTTCCCCTTTGAAAGAAGGATTTGCCCTTCTTTATAAAGAAGCTCTGCCCGTCGTATTTGAAGAAAACGAGGAGCGCAGGAGGAGAGCAAAAAGATCGCAACGGAAAGCAATGTGACTACACTACAGTTTTTCATAAGCATTATCAACTCAGGTTGTTGGGTTCAAGGTTCACGGTTCAGGGTTTACGGTTGGCTACTTTGCGCTCTTCAGCCCATAGTCTTTCGCAAATCCCGGCTTCTTTGTCAGGCGGTATACTTTTCGAGTCAATTCACGTGCCGGCGGCCAGGCCTCAATATCTTCAAAACGTTCAATTCTCATAGCTCTCTAACCTTGAACTGTGAACCCCGGAACTGTGAACCTGAGTAGTTACCTATTCCTTAAGATGACTATCCACATACCGGGCCAAAATCTCAGCAGTGGCGGCAGGGGGACGGACCAGGAGATAGTGGTCGATAATGGAATGGGCCAATTCATGTGCCAGCATACCTTCATGCAGATCATTAACGTGGACGTATACGGTGTTGTTCCCATATCTATACCAGGCCCGAATGCGACAGGGTCCTTTATATATCTTTGAATAGGCATCATGCAATTGCTCTTTGTCACGGTAAACATTGATGGTCACCTTCTTCATTTTCTTGCGCATATCGAGTATCTCTTGCACCCTCTCAAATAAAACATCCACCTTTGTTATAATTCCGTCTACGAGGTCATTAGGTCCCGAGCCGGAAAATAACCGCTTAAGGCTCCACTGTTCTTGGCCATACTTCACTTTATAATTGAATTTTTTCAAGTCCTCGAAGGATTGGTAATGAATAACGGTGCATTTAGTTTCAATATTTTTCCAGGCCAGAGTCTCCCCTTGCGCCACCCCGCACAAGAGAGAAAAAAAAAGGCTTAGTTGTATAAATACCACAACGCTTTTTTTTAAAAGATATTGAATTGACATGAGGGTGGTTTTAAATTTTAAAGTTACTCGCAATCTTTTCCCGGAGACGGTTCAACTCCTCAATCAAGCCTTTCGGGGCATTTTGCCTGGAGGCTGATTCGAGTATATGTTTTACCTCGGTTTGGATATCTAGGATCTTGTCATGCAAATCGGAGGTCATGTTGTTGAGGCAACCTGCCATATTTTCTATCGTATCATCTTTCCTGACTACTACCTTCGTGGTTAAATCTCCCTCCCCTATATTTTTCAGCTCTTTTTCAAAACGAAACAAAGGGCCGGCCATTTTGTGCGAAACAAACAAAGTAACTATTATAGCGGCAATAGCTATCAGCCCGAGAGTGATCAGATTGGTATAAAGAACGGACGGCAGAATGGCCAGTCCCGTGCTCTTTATGACAAGCCTTGACTGCTGAAAAGAAGAGGTTAATGTGTCCTGAGAAAAGAGGAAAAGGAGGCCGGTGGATATAATTGCTCCAAATACAATAAGGAGACAAAATTTTAGGATAAATTTTACCTGGAATTCCTTTTTAATAAAGTATTGTCTTCTCTTATATGAGCGTTTAGTGTCAGGCATATGAATCTCCTCGAGGCAGTTACTTTAATTTTTATAAAGAAGCTCCTGGTCGATCTCAATCTTTGCGTTTTTTCTTAAATCGCCAATCCATTCCTCAAGCATCCTGGTCTTTTTCTTTTCTTTAATTTCCTGACCAATATCCTTCTGTATCTCTTTGCTTTTCAAATCCATCAAGTCTCTTATCAGTGTGGATTCCCAGTATCGTTCAATTGTTCTTATGAATTTATCTTTTCTGTCCAGCTTTAACTTTTTAGCTTCCTGTATAAGAAGCTCTTTTACTATAAGTTCTTCTAAAAATTCCTGTTTAGCCTCTTCAGTCAATTTAAAATCTTTATCAAACTCGAGTTCCGCTGCCAGTTGATGGTGAAATTCATCAAGGGTCAGGTTGTAATCATTTATTCTGGCTAATATTTTGCTCTCCACTGGTTTCTCTTGGGAGCAACAGAAAAGGCTCAGAAGTAAAAGGAATAGAAGCGAATAAGAAAAATGTGCTTTCATAATAATATCCACCTGTCTTTGAGAACATATCAAGTTTGATGAATTTGTAAAAAGTCTCCAGACACCCTATGTCGTCATTCCCGCGAAGCTTGTCCTCGACCTGATCGGGAAGCGGGAATCCAGTAATATTAGCTTGTTCTGGACTCCCGCCTTCGCGGGAGTGACAGAAAGTTTGCTAACCTATTGATTTAAAGCATAAACCATCACAAGAGCCCTGTCAATTTTTTTTGTAAACGATTCCAGTTTGACGGCGTCGTAAAAAGTCTTCAAATTTCCGATAGGTTTATATCCTACTATTATGAAACATCCACCCGTCATAGTTGTCCAACTGATTCATATTGAGGGACCCCTCAAGGGCGAGATCCAAGAGTTTTCCGAATCCCCGCTCTCCGTCGGCCGTCATCCGTCAAGCCATGTATGTTTCCCGCCTGACTTTAATGCATTTAGGGGTCGGGCCGCGCTAACGTGTTAACATTTCAGGATATGTGTTCCAGAGATGGCCATTTCCAGCGCTTAGAACGTCATTTTCGGGCACCAAAATGCCGCTGTAAGGAACCCGAGGTTCTCGAAGCTGATAGCTGTCGTCTGCTTCGACTATGTTACGACCCTTTGCCCTTGCCATAAGACTGGCTCTATCTTTCTTA
>Ga0255423_10088_pt1 | contig 16573 bp, 17 predicted proteins | sample ANMaggSeSYBR02H3_FD_182659 | JGI IMG/M metagenome (GOLD analysis project Ga0255423, IMG submission 182659) | Sediment cell enrichment communities from methane seep in Santa Monica Basin, California, United Staets - ANME aggregate JGI... | ecosystem: Environmental > Aquatic > Marine > Cold seeps >...
GGTATTTACAGTTGTATTAAGATGTAAGGAAATAGTTGCAGATTCAATAGTTGCACTGGTTGGAATGGAAGATAAATCGAACTTAATAAGACCGTAGAGATTTTGAATGTCTCTAACATTTATTGTAGAATTATTACCATAGTTTGTATTCACTGAACTATTATCTATATATGTATCATTGACAAATCTTCAATCAAGGACAACGGTCTCATATTCCTTAGATGAACTTCTCAATCCAATAATAGTTATGAGGAGCACCTGAAGGAACAGACCTCATTTTTGGATCGGTTGGACAAGTACTATTATCTGAAACATTGAAATAATAGTCCCAACTCTCGTTAATTTCTGTGATATTATTATAAGATAATATCTGATCGCTATAATTGCCCATTGACCAATTACCACCTTCAAACCAATCTCCATTATCCCAGCTTTCGTTGGGTAATAAAGTGCGATTTCTTACCATTAATCTGATAGTCACATTATCATTATCCCTATCGCTAACCTGGAACTGAATAGTAACATTATCACCCTTTTTCGCAAACAGGTTGGGTTGATCTAAATCATCTTTTGTGAAAGTACTGGTCTCGTTATTTGCAGTAATATTATATATTTCCGGAGCCCAGCCTGAAGGTTCTGCAGCAAAAGTATTTGAAATATTAGACGGATTACCTGCTTCATCATAAACTCTCACTGCAAAGTGCCAGTTACCAGGATCAATATCATAAACAAAACGATTTTCTTCACTACCATTTTTCAATGCACCGTAAATAAATCCCCACGATATTGCATTCTCAAAATCATTCAAATTTTTAATTGAAGAATTAGAATAACGGACTTCATACTTGTCAGCTGAAGTGTCATCATCATAGTCATCGTCGCCTACAGCAGTCCAGTTGAGCCATACTACTCCATCTCCTTCGCACCAAGGATAAGTTCTTGCTTCCAGATCAGTGATATTTCCCGGCGATATAGTATCATAGATAATCCTACCGGTAACCAGACAATAGATAACCGTATCATTGAATACTTTTTTCCCGTCTGTAAATAAAATATTGACACTGCCTCGCTTTCTATCTGAAAAGTACTCATACCTTGTGAAGTTCAGGACAAAGCCGTGGGATTCCACGATTGTTTTCATTCTATCCTCAAATTCGAGAATTATTGTTGTATTAGAAACATTAAAAGGATCAATTTCACCATTCTCAGATGAGACCATTAATGCAATTCCATATTCTTCCCTGATATTTTCAAAAATATTATATGCCCTGTCTGATTGTAGTATGGATGTTTGCTGCCCGGAATTGGCTGCAGAATAAAGGACTGTCCCCATCCCGAGAACAATAATGGCTATTACAAAACCTGAAAGTATGATTATCTGTGCCGAGGTATCGGATTTGAAACAGACTTTATCTTTCATTTATACCACATCGTTATCCGGATTTCTAACAGGCCGTATGAATATACTTTTGCTGTAGTTGAATACAGGATGCTGTTGAATATTAAACGTTCTCGCTGTTGGCTGTATGTAGATTGGTCATGTCCCGCGAGATAAATTACGGTGCCTTTGTCAAATGGTGCTTCTATAAAGGTTATTTTTGGATGATCCAGTCCACCGCTTTCAATTCCTTGAGGTACTGCCATAATACTGTTATCCGGATTAATAAGACTATTTTCTACCATTAATTCGGTTTTTAAATGAAATGCTGAAATCATCCCATCTGTTCCCGGAAGTGTTCCATCTGTAGTGTAAGACTGTGCAAGTGGGTGTAAATATGATCCATTTGTTTGAGAATAATTAAAATAATTAAAATTGTGCTGTTCTGAGTTCCATCCAATGAATTGAACAGTATTAGTTGTATTAAAGATATTATCTATCCCTATAAATCCATGCCATGGGTGATTATCCGAATCAACATCCTCTACTCTGTCTTCGACTCCTGTTATTGAAGCACATTCTGCAAGAAGGACACCACCGTCTGAAACCCATTCAGTAACATTTCTGGCAACATCATCATTCATGTTGTCTTCAGTGATATTGGTATGAGGAATTATGAGTATGTCAAAGTTTCTGAGGTCTCCATTTGTTATTCTGTCATTACCAAGTACAGTATAAGATATTCCAGAATCAGAATAATAGTTACTCATAGTACCGTCCTTAGGATATACAGCAATCCGGGGTCTGCCTGTCAACCAAGTTGTATGTGTGTAATTGAAATTTTCTACTGATTTATGAACCTTTACCTTTCTGACAGGGTCATTGTGCAATAAATCAATGTCATCTTCAACAAACGATCCTGAATAATCAATGCCATTAATAGTAACATTAACCACTTCTTGACTGCTGGATTCAATTGAAACATTGGATATTGTTAAATTAAATGGTGCTCTATTGAACATCACTATCCCAATTATTTTACTATTATTAAGATCATCAAATGCAATACTTGAAGTATCAATTTCCAGATATTTTGAATCATTATCTTCTTCTTGAACTGTTACATGGAAATTGGTAGTTTGAATATTTACAATCTTTTTAGAACCATCGCTTAGATTAAAGGTCATGTCAATTCTACCTGTCATAATATTATTGAATTCAATTTTATCAATCTTACAGGATGGTACTTGTATGGGATTTTCAGCATAATCTCGAATTTGGTTTTCAATAATCGGTGTCAGATCAGCAACGTCAACCACATAAGGGCCACCGTAATAATCATTCAAACCATAACTTTCTTCATCTCCCCATGGTTCAGTTGTAGTATTTATTTTGACCAACTTAGTCACAAGAGTACTCCCATATTCTTTTCTGGGATCCATCAATAGTTGATATACAGGAATCCCAAGATCAGAGATTTTCAAAATAACATTATATGCTGTTATGTTATTATTCTGCATTTTATCCATCGGGATAATAAGAGAACCATTACCAAAGCTCTTATAAGTGATAGACGTACCAGTGAGATGTCTAACCCCGCCGGCAGGTGCTCCCTTGGTAACTATGATCTCATTAAAGGATATCCCGTTTCCACTTGGATATCCATTTCGAATAATTGTAAAATACCTTCCTCCATCATAAAGTTCGACATTATATGCAACATTATCTGGTAGAGTATCATTAATAAATTCGTTCAAATCATCGAATTTGTTTTCGGACAAATAATACTGTAATTTGTTATCATAATCAGGTTGATCAAGTGGTGGTGGACTGTTCTTCAGCAGGTCAATTGTATCGTCACCGTAATGCATGAGTTGGGTCTTTGATTGGGCATCCGCTTGCTGGACACCAGATGGGGCCTGGGATACTACAAATAACAAAGCTGTGATGATCAACAAAGCCCCCATAAAAGCCTCGACTGTCATCATCTGGGCTGTTTCATTATTTGTCATGTTATTCGTATTCTTCATTCTTACCACACCCAGATAGTAGTTTTTAATGAAAACTCTTCAATCTTAGAATTTGAGCTAAAAAAAGTAATTCCAGGTTCAATTGCCATCAAATCATCGCCATTTAACTGGATATAAAAAAAATCTGCATATCCCCAATTTTCTATTTTATTTATACTATCGATTGGAATGTTAATTTTAATAATGTCACTTACTGCTGACACAGATACTGGAAGTGTTGTGAGATTACCATTTTTATAAATTTCAAACTCATCATTTTGTAGATCATATGAAGGAGTAATTTCATATTCAGAATTTAATTTAATTCCAATTAAAATATTTGAAATCTCTGTTGAAGGACCAGATATATTAGCAACAGTAAATTCTAAACCCCCATTAGAAAGAATGTATGAAAAATTATTATTATCAAGACCAAATAAAGGTTTTGATAGATCGTGATTGCCAGAAATAGTAGCACCATCAAAACCAACAAGCTCAAGTTGATTCATCCTTGAATATCGAACAACAGATACGACATCTCCTTTATCTCCCACCATTTCAGTTGCTCTTTGGTTAGCAGCACTCACATTATATTTACTCTCATTAAGTGGTCTGATTTGTATATAAAAATTATATCTTCCAAGACCCATGGCCCTTGATGCATTATCAAGTTCAGGACCTGATGACGATGATACAGGATATTCCCACCACGAACCTTGATTCTCCATAATAGTGTTGATCTTCCCCGGATCCAGCGTATTTTTTTCATTACTATCCAGTAAACCGATTTTTGTGACATTTGAATAATTATAATTCCCACTATAATTCCATTTGAATTCCCAATCAGTCCCTTCACCACCATCACATTCCCAGTACCCCTCATCCTCAACCAATAACGTTACTGCCCGGTCGGCTGTAGGATACAGTTCTTTCGAATATCCCGAATAAGGTGTAATAATACTGGAAAGGACACTTACTGCAAATATAAACGCAATGACAATTACAGCTACAGCCGTTAAAAAGTCCATACTTATATTTGCTTTTTCATCCTCTGTTAAATAGAATGATCTCATAGTCTTATCCCTGGGAAATCGTAATCTCAGAAGTATTACTTATTATCAATATTTTTCCGGAATCACTTAAAGCCGATCCATTAATTTCGATAAGGGCATCAACAGAGTTCAGTGGAACATAAGCAGTGACGCTTTTTCGCATAGATGTCAATTTTAATACTTTATTGTCTATCTTAAAAGGATCATCATCTGATATTTCAACAAAATAACCCGTGCCTGCAATTTCAGCAGGTATATCCAGGGAAATACTATTTACCCCATCGGTAGGAGTAGTAAGATATGTATTTGTAATAGCAGAGGATATAAGGTTGCCAGTATCTGTCAATTCAATATAGATCGCCTGTCTTGAAGAACTATCTACTACTGAATTGAACGTCATGGTCATTAATCCAAGGAATATCATTGAAATCGTAAATATTAAAATATATTCCACAGGTATTGCCTGCCCATCTTCATCGTTAAGCAACACCCTCATTTTTCATTCACTCCACTCTTGCCAATATCTTAGTCTCGTAAATTGAAAGCTGAATATAATTACCGCTGCCTGAAACATCAATTTCTATATCCACATTGCCGTCGGATTGATCAACTGAAAAATCACTTGAATCAAGGCCGGCATTTAATAAAGTATCATTGAAATAGCGACCCCACGAGTCATCATTCTGGCTGGAGATTGTGATATTAACACTATTTACTTCTCCTGAATAAAGATTGCCCCTCCCTTCAAATGACGTCCGGATCTTTCCAGTCCCTTCACCACCAATGGAACTATTTGTCCCTGTGACATTGATGATATGGATCATCAGGCCGATATTACCTGAGCCAAGGTCACTTGCATAGATCAGCGGGTCTATTTCCATAAATGAACCGGTTGAATACTTGGATATAGTCGCACCGTTTTCAAAGACCACGCTCCGCGATTTATACTTATAACTTATTGAACCCGGTACCGCAGTAACAGGATTACTGCTGCCAGAGTAACTTATCTGGATTTCAGTGTTTTGAGGTTCAACAAATATTGATCCACCGCCCATTTTCACTTTAGTTATCCGGCCCATACCAGCTCCGGTTACCGGACCGTTTATGATCTCCAGGACATCATTCTGCAGGACCGAAAAAGAATTCTTGGCGTTAGATACCTGGGTAGTATATTTTATCGAATCAATAAAAGGAATTCCCGTAGTATAGATTATCCCGATAGAAACCACAACAATGCTTAATATCAGGATCATTCCGATAACAGGAGATACTCCACTGCGGTCCTTAAGCAGATTCTTATAGTTCATAGGCAACAAGCAGGAAATTATCATTAGTAGTTATTTGATACACTACTATATAAGATTTTTATTGTTTAAATGCCGGTATAGCGTATCTCTCCGGACAGGGTCACGCCCCGCACCCCTGATGATCCATTCAAATTCTTCCGGCGGCATGTATTCCCCATTAGCTGCCCCCGCGCTCTTTGATATCTTCTCTTCCATCAACGTGCCGCCCAGGTCGTTTACACCACACAGCAGGGAGAATTGTGACATTTTCTTACCCAGCTTGACCCAGCTACCCTGGATATTTTTCACATGTGGGAACAGCAATATCCTCGCCATGGCATGTACTATAAGGTCTTCGACACCTGTTGTGGCATATGCTCCTTGAGACATCAGTTCTTTGCCAAGTGGATTATTGTAGGGCATGAAAGGCAGGGGTACAAACTCTGTAAAACCTCCGGTCGCAGCCTGAATATCCCTTATCTTAAGTATATGGTCTATACGCTCTCCTTCGGTTTCGATATGCCCATACATCATTGTTGCTGTAGTAGGTATGCCTTCACGGTGCGCCGTCATTATCACTTTAGTCCACTGGTCCACTGTAAGCTTATTGGGGCATATCTCCCGGCGGACCCGTTCTGAAAGAATTTCGGCAGCAGTACCAGGCATTGTATCCAGCCCTGCTCGTTTTAATTCCAGGATGGTTTCATTAATAGCTGTTTTACTATTTTTAGCCATGTGAAATACTTCCATGGGCGAAAAAGCATGAATGTGTAAGTATGGGAACCTGGATTTTATTCCACTGAGAATGCCGCAATAATCTTCAAGGTACATATCTTCCATCAGGCCGCCCTGGATACATACCTCCGAAGCACCCAATCGAACAGCTTCCCCTGCCTTGTCAATGATCTCCCCAGTGGTCAACCTGAACCCCTTATATCCTTTAAATGCACAGAATCTGCAGGTACCAATGCACTGGTCTGAGAAATTAATATTCCTGTTAATTATATATGTTGCAGTATTGCCTACCAGAATGGCCCTTAACCTGTCAGCCAGCTTAAATATAAGAATTGGGTCACACCGCAGCAGTACCTGAGCGTCTTTTTTTGTCGCTTCCCCGGCAATTAAACGATCGATCATGTCATCAGGCATATCTGCCAGGATATCATTGAAAATATCAGTTAACAGGACTGCATATTGCTGATTCATGACTATTACACTTTCCTTGGGTCTGTTGTCAATCTGGAAAGTATATAAGCTTTTATAGATTTCGAGATCGTTACAATTTGTTTTGGTATATTTTATAGTTAAAAATCAGACAATATTAACTAATAAAATGCAAATTCCAACAAGTGATAAAGCAATAAACCATGGATGGCATAGAGGATACAGAGAGTAAAAATCAGTCCAAAAATATTTCCTTAAGTTTTAGCTGGCTTTTATGTATAACTGATTATGTCAGTGCACATTATACGATTTGCATTTGGGTTTTTATGTTGGATGTGACTGTTACAAACAAGCTCTGCTTGCTGTCTAATATTTTTATATTCAATGTGTATAATCACGTGCAATTTATCAAAAAAATTACGGAAAAGTATTTCAACTAATAGCACCCCCCAATTAATACTATGAACCTAACGCCTGCAGTAAAGACCATTCTGGTAACAGCACTCATTTTCGCATCGGTCCTGGCAGGGGGATGCCTTCGGGAGTACGAAACCACCAGCCTTGCCATCAATGAGGTAGACATCTCGGCCGAGGTCATCGATGACGACACCGCCCGGCTCAACATCATCACCTACGTAAGCAATAACGGCAAGACCTCCGGTGAAGTCGAGATACAGGCAAAAGCTTACAACCTGGGTACCAACCTGCTCATGGCAGATGAGAAAATATCCATGGGCAACATCGGTAAGGACAGGACCCGGAACAGTACAGTGGAGTTAAAGGTTCCAATTACAGGCAACTACCGCATTGAAGTAACACTGTATGAGGATGGCGGGCAGATAACTTCGGGCACTGCTACCATATCAGGCCTCGAATCCCTGCTCACCATCCCAAAGCATTCATATATTAATATCCGCGATGTGGATGTGGCCATGTTATCAAGAGGTGATACCACCACCATCCTGAAGGTGACCACCTTCCTGGATAACTACGGCAGGTCAGATTCGTCACCCTTAACATCACTGGTGAAACTGCGGGATGCAAAGACCAACCTCATAGGCCAAAGCGGCAACATCAATGTAGGCGTGGTAAAGGCAGATACTACTGTGGTCAAGAATATCGAACTTGAAGTGCCAAAAGACAGGGACTACAGGGTGGAGGTAATGATATTCGAGAATGACCGCATCATTACCGAATATGGTGTATCATTATTCATGGCACCCGACAGTCAAGGTGATGAAGATGTGGTTACGAAGACCAGGTCTGTGAGTACAACAGAGACCATTACTACTGAATTTGTTGTGCCAGAATCTGCCCCTAGACCCCCTGATGATGTGTACAGGACAGGGGATTACGGAGCCCCGGAGATGGGAGAACCGGGCTTTGGTATAATGGGCGCAATTGTGGGTCTGATGGCAGTGGCTGTGATACTGGGAAGAAGAAAAAATAAGGTCAGGTGAGATGGATGGAAGAGAATGAAACTGTTAAGAAAAAAGGCCATACAGACAATGTCAGGTTATTCAAGACTGGCCTGATTTTAATCATGCTGCTTATATTGCTGGTTGCCTCTTTCGGGTTCTACCGGGGCATGCACGACGCCATCTATGACCTCTTTGACTATAGATATACCAACCTTATAGGTTCCATTTTTGACCTGGCAATAATAGCGGCCATACTGTATGTCGTCAGGGAATTCTATATCAAGAGACAATAATCTTTCTTCAGGCTATTTCTTTTGGCTGACCCAAATTATATCAAGCCTGCATACTATTGTACTCTGAGAGAGGAAGGACGGCCGCCGGGTCACCTGACCTGAGGAAAGTCCCCCCACCACCCGGATACACGAACGCCTGTAGAGGGCGTAGGACGAGAGTCCTGGCAGTTGCCGTCTAAAACCGGTGGCTCACACGGTCTGCCTTATGGCAGGCTGTATGATGGCACAGAAACGATACCGCTCCGCGTCAATGCTATGATGCTGTAAAGCTGAGGTCGCGCGGGAGGCGGATGGAACGCGTGAATCCTCGTGGGTGCAAGCCAAACAGGGGCCATATGCCTGTCCGGGGCTGGTCCGGAGTTGGCGCTTAGCCGAATGCCGTTATATGGCGGATCACATCCTTAAGGGAAGTGCCGCTAAAACAGAAGGGGGCTTACTCTCCTCACTCATTTCATAATTATTTTATTGACATGAAGCATAATTTTGTATACTCAAATTATTGCGAGCATAACTGAGTAATTCCTTGTTAAAATGATACAGTGTATTTGATTTGTAATGAATATTATGACTTATTAAAGTTATTAGAATAATATTTCCCCCATACCGAACACAGCAGACAACCCCCCCATGTTCCTCAATTTAATAATATCTTGAAGCAAAAATAGTTGAAACACGATTAGTATAATCATGTATCAACAGAACAGAAAAACTCACTTGCCCGAACATAAGCCCTAATTAATGACTGCCAACTACTACTTACTCCACAACACAGTAGACTGGTCCTGCCAAAAATCAACCCTAAGCATACAGCGGTTCTGCAGAGCTTATTACTTCCTGCCTGAAGTAATGACTGATATCCGGTGATGTCCAAATATCCACAATGCACCCGAGAAGTACTGACAACTCAATCTTGATCTTACCTAATTTGATCAGCCCGGGTATACGGTTCGGTTCGAATTCAACAAGCATATTGACATGATCAGCCGATATACCATTCCATTGACTGGGGGAATCAATAATTGACAGGATACGAATATAATTTTTCCTGCAGAACTCTGAAAGCTCTATTCTGGGGATTTCAGTGGTAAATTTATTGTACATCAACTCACTCCCGATAACATTGGGATTTTAAAACTTACATTTATATAATATCATATATTTTTTTTACACATTCAATTACTTAACTTCATGATATATAATATTTTTTAAACGGTTTTGATAACGTACAATCACCTAGAGAAAAACGACCTAACCACGTGTAATAAAATCAGGCTTCATCCTGGCCCTGGCCAGCCTCGGCAGTTCTCCCCATGCCGCAAACCCGTCATTCCTGATCACAATTGCACCCTGGATGGCCTGCACTCCCCTGACCACATCAAAGGCTTCCTCAAGTTTGCCCTCATCCGGCACAGCATTACCCAGTGCCGTAGCAGCCGCATCTGCCAGCGACACATTCCCGGACACCACCAGGGCTGCATCGGCAGTCCCAAAACTGATAGACGGCCCCACCGTACCCGATGAAGTGCAGATGCCCTGGATAGTGTCACCTGGCTGCACTTCAAGCCCCAGGTCCTTTATAGGAGAATTTCCGGCAAATATACCAATTAACAGGGGCCGGTCAGTAAAAAGCGCAATATCCCCTCCATTGTCCACAAATGCATAAGTAGCTCCTGCCTCCACCATGGCCTCTACAGCCATCCATGCAATGGTCCCGGCCACAGCACCCATGGGCCCGATGCCTACTGTACTGCATGCCCCTGCCATCCTGCGTATAATATCAGGGGCTGAGTCCGGCACATCATAGGGTTCAAGTGTGATCTTGAAAAAAGGGTCTGAGCTGATATAACCCTCAAGGAGGCTTCGCTGTTTCCTAATAGCAACCCTAGCTATCTCGATATATTCTTCCTTATCAGCGCCCAGTGTTACAATAGTTTCTTTCAACCTGTAGTGAACCCGCAAATAAGCATCACTTTCCTTGTTTATGCATATGAACTGCCATATGTTTATCTATCTTAAATATAATTCCTTAACCATGAAGGTAGTGCGGGACCCCATTCACGGTTATATCGAACTGGATGAACTGGCACTAGCAATTATCGATACACCCCAGATGCAGCGGCTGCGCAGGATTCGGCAGCTCGGCCTGTCACACCTGGTATATCCTGGAGCTAACCATACCAGGTTTGAGCACTCCCTGGGTACGTATCACCTGACATGCCAGTTGCTTAAGCACATTGACCATGACACACCCGATGAGGTTAGGCTTGCCGCACTGTTGCACGATGTTGGGCACGGTCCGTTCTCACATGTCACCGAAGACCTGCTCAGGCAATATACAAGACGTGGGCATGATGAGATATCCCACATACTCAGGCAGCCTGAACTTGCAGTCATCCTGGATGAGTTCTCGATCAAGCCATCCAGCATCACCGGCCACATCAGGGGTGAGACCCAAATAGGTAGTGTGCTAAACAGCGAGATAGACATGGACCGTATGGACTACCTGGTACGGGATGCCCATTATACTGGTGTGGCCTATGGCGTCATCGACCTGGAAAGACTCATTCATTCCCTTAAATTATATGAGGGAAAATTCGTGATAGAACCAGGGGGCCTGCAAGCTTGTGAAAGCTTATTGGTGTCCAGGTTTTTCATGCACCCTACAGTATATTACCATCATGTAAGCAGGATTGCAGAGACCATGTTGCTGCGAGCCTGTCAGGCTGCCATTTCCGAAGGGGCACTGGAAACTGCCGGGCTGCAATCAATGGATGACGGCATGCTGGAAGCACGTTTGATGGATGCCGGCGGTTATGCTACCGAACTGATGACCAGGATACGGGAACGTAAACTCTTCAAACGTTCACTGTATGCCAGCCTGGCATCGGTAAACAGGGAAGTGGTGGAGCGTTACCGCAATAGCCCAAAACGACTTGAGCAGGAACTGGCCGGGGAAGCAGGCGTACCTACCGAGTATGTGATTGTGGATATACCAGGGATGCCAGACATGAGTGAAATGAAGGCCAATATTGTGTTCAACGGCAGGATGGTCCGGCTGGACGAGGCATCACCCATAGTACGCAACCTGGAGCAGGCACATATGGATAACTGGAGACTGGGTGTATATACATTGCCCGAATACAGGGAACAGGTCACCACTACTGCCAGTGATTTCTTCCAGGTTAAAAAGGATACCAGGCAGTTGAACCTCAGCGAGATGCTGGGTGATCGATTGTGAAATTGCCTATTTTTTAGGATGCCTGAAATCGTCCTGGTATTTATCACATATATTTATGTACAATCAGTTGAAACTTACTATTAGTTTCGTTTTCAGGACTAAATACAGGACTGGGCGAAAAATCAAAGTGTGCTTATATGCCTGCAATGAGTGCTGGCAGGCAGAACACATTGAATAAGAGGTGAATAAAATGGCTGAATCTAAAGTCTCTAAAGAAGAACAAGATAGACTCAAGAAGTATGATGAACAAGTGAGAGCCAGAAAAGCTCCGAAACCCAAGGTCTGAGAAATCAACCTTGAAAGTACTTTTAAAGCCGAGTGGGCTTTTGTAGAAAATTTTAATTGTGGAAATCCTGTAAATAACACATATTATCTGTCCAGATGAAATGATATGAAATTTACAGAACATTCTTTTTTCAGGAAAATATTTTCCTGATCCAAATCTCCATAAAGCATAACTTCATTATAATTATTTCGCAGGTTGCTAATGGGATGAGCGATTACTTTAAACGACACATTTATATAGAAAATCGTGTTAGTATGTCACACACTAACACAGTAAGGTGGACTTATGTCAGAAATCGGAAAAAGCATTAGAATAGAACGAATATTGGACAGGCAGAGTAGGAATATGGTAATAATACCAATGGACCACGGCATATCAGTAGGCCCTGTGACCGGGCTGGTAGACCTGCCAAAGATGGTCGATAAGGTTGCCGATGGTGGTGCCAATGCGGTATTACTCCAGAAGGGCATGGCAAAGCACGGACACAGGGGTTATGGGTCCGATGTGGGGCTTATCATCCACATGAGTGCATCCACTGCCCTTGGACCCGATCCTAATGATAAAGTGCTTGTATGTACAGTAGAAGAGGCCATCAAACTGGGAGCAGATGCTGTAAGCGTTCATGTCAATATAGGTAGCGAAACCGAATCTGACCAGTTGAAAAAACTAGGCAATGTTGCTGAAAGTTGTGATATCTGGGGTATGCCCCTGCTGGCCATGATGTATCCCAGGGGAAAGAACATCACTGACTCCAATGACCCTGAACTGGTAGCACATGCCGCACGTGCAGGGGCAGAACTGGGAGCCGATGTGATCAAGACCAACTATACCGGTGATCCTGACACATTCAAGGACGTTGTTGCCGGATGCCCGGTCCCTGTGGTCATGGCAGGCGGTCCCAAGACCGAGACTGATGCTGAGTTTTTAGAGATGATCAAGGGCTGCCTGGATGCAGGTGGCAGGGGCGTCGCCATAGGTAGAAATGTATTTCAACATCCAAATCCAACAAAGATGACCAGGGCAATCACCAGGATAGTGCATAACAATACAAGTGTGGAGGAAGCCCTGGAGGAACTGAAGTGAACGTTGATAAGACATTATGGATAAAAGCAGATGCAGGGGACTGGGACGACCGGAAACAGAGAATCACTACCGGACTTGAATCCGGAGTAGACTTCATCCTGGTCAATGAAGACGATATTTCCCTGGTACGGGAACTGGGCAGCATAAAAGTGGCTGCCTTTGTCAGGGATGGGGAAGGGGATGCAGATGTCTTTGTTGTGGGTAAGAACAGCGAAGGTGACGGCACACATCCATTGCCAAATGACCTGTCCGGAAGCAGGGATATCAACCTGGCCATCCAGTTAAAGGACAAGGGGTTGACCACAGCCGGATATGTAGTGATCCAGGATAAACAGTACGAAGAATTTGCTGCCGAACTGGGCAAGGTCTGTGATTATATCATAGTGGTGGGAACAGACTGGAAAGTCATCCCGCTGGAGAATCTCATCGCAGCCCTGCAGGAACTGGACGTTAAGATCATATCAGGTGTCAGGGATGCAGAAGAGACTATAGTCGCATACGAGACAATGGAACACGGTTCAGACGGGGTGCTCCTGGATACCGATGACCTATCTGAGATCAAGAGAACGGTTAAGGCTGTAGAGCAGACCGGGTCTGAGGAAATACCCATTAGTGTTGCCACAATCACCAAGGTCAAGCCTGTTGGAATGGGGGACCGTGTCTGTGTGGACACATGTTCCTTAATGACGCTGGGTGAAGGTATGCTGGTTGGCAGCCAGTCCAACGGTCTGTTCCTGGTACATTCCGAATCAGAGGACAGCCCCTATGTCACAGCCAGGCCATTCAGGGTGAATGCGGGTGCGGTCCATGCCTATGTCAAGGTGGGTGAGCGAACCCAGTACCTCTCAGAACTTAGTGCAGGGGATGAAGTGCTGGTAGTGGATTCCAAAGGATGCCAGAGGCCTGCCATTGTTGGAAGGGTCAAGATCGAGAGAAGACCCATGTTGCTTGTTGAAGCTATGGTAGATGATTATATTGTCAAGACCATACTCCAGAATGCCGAGACCATAAAACTTGTAGGCAAGGACGGAAAACCCATTTCAGTAGCCGTCCTGAAGGAAGGAGATGAAGTGATGGTCAATTATGAGGATACTGCCCGGCATTTTGGTATGAAGATCGAGGAAACCATTATCGAGAAATAACAGAGACTTTTTAATTTATTCTGGATGAAATAGATCATGGCAAAGAAGATCAACCATAGAGAACACAGAGGCACACAGAGCGTTATTGTTTCTCTGTGCTCTCCGTGCACTCTGTGGTTATAAACCGTTCCAGGAAATTATAAAAAGTCTCAAATAACACGGTACAAAGGAATGGTACGGATAGGACATGTTGACCTTGGACTGGGACCGGGCATAGTGGCTGCCATTGGCGCTGACCCCATCCAGACTGCCAGTAAGGCCAGGTCAATGGGTGCCCACATCCTTGAAGTAAGGATAGACCTGCTGGGTATAGAGGATGAAAGTGAACTGGCTCTGCTGCTGGATAAATTACATGAACAGGTTGGCCTGCCTATTATTGCCACTAATCGTTGCCAAAAGGAAGGTGGACGTTGGGACGGTAGTGAGGAGGCCAGGGTGGAACTGCTTACTTCTGCACTGACCAGAGTGGATGCTGTGGACGTGGAACTTTTTGCTCCCCTGCGCGACAGGGTGGTGGATGCGGCAAGATCATTGAACAGGGTATTGATAATCTCGTCCCATGATTTTAAGGCTACGCCCCCTGCCAGTGTTATGATGGCTACATTGCAGCAGGCCATGGCTGCTGGGGCAGATATTGCCAAACTTGCAGTGACCCCCAACAGCACTGCTGATACACTGGCCCTCCTTACGGTTACACAGGAAGCGGACTTTCCTGTGAGTACCATTGCCATGGGTAAACTGGGAAGTCATACCAGGGTGGTGGCCCCCATCTATGGTTCTGTGCTTACTTATGGCGCAGTGGAGGATGCGGTGGCACCGGGCCAGTTGAGGATAGATGAATTGAAACATTTCATGGAGGTGCTGATCTGAAAACCATATTTGCGGTGTTCGGCGACCCTGTAGAGCACAGCCTGTCACCTGTTATGCACAATGCTGCCTATAAGGCCCTGGGTATGGATTGTGAGTACCACAAGTTCAGGGTCACCCCGGATGACCTTGAAGGTGCTATTAAAGGTGCCAGGGCCATGGGTTTTGGTGGGCTCAACCTTACTATTCCACTTAAAGAGAAAGCACTGGGGATCGTGGAGCCGGATACTATGGCACAAGCTATTGGGGCAGTGAACACTATAGAGTTTTCAGATGATACCATTGCTGGCATTACCGGTATTGTCGGTCATAATACTGACGGTATCGGTGCAGTGAAAGCTTTAGCAGCATCTGGTGTGGATATCCCTGGTAGCAGGGTATTGATACTTGGTGCCGGAGGTGCGGCCAGGGCCGTGGCCTACCAGCTGGCAAAGGATGGTGCCAGGGTAACAATAGCAAACAGGACGCTTGGAAAGGCACAAGAGCTGGCTGGAAATGTCAGGTCAGTGGGAGATGCCAATGGTACGGGCCTGGAAGAACTGCCCGGACTAACAGCAGATGCTGATATTATAATAAATACCACATCAGTGGGGATGCATCCTGACACTGACCGGACCCTGGTCACTGCAGATATGATGCATGCTGGACAGGTGATATTCGATATCGTGTACAGCCCACTTAATACCCGCCTGCTTCTGGAAGCTAAAAAAGCCAGGGCCGTAACCATCGATGGTATCAGGATGCTTGTACTACAGGGTGCTGAAAGTTTCAGGATATGGACCGGCATCGAACCACCTGTCGGCGTAATGGAGCAGGCAGTACGGGACGTACTTGAGCCAATGGTATTTTAAATATTATATGTATCCACTTCAAAACGCATGGTATACTTTAACCGGATTTACAGGATATTGACGTTGCGTTATATCTTGTCGATCCTGTAAATCCTGTCTAATAATTTGGTACGTGTGTGCCATAACCGAGATGAATATTACAAAACCGATGACGGCAAGGACCATGGCTACCAGGTCGGAGTTTGGTTCAACCACGGCCCGCTCATCTTTGGTAAACAATAGTGACCCCACTTCTCTCCACCATAAGCACGGCAGCAGCTACAAATCTCATGGGCAACGTATCAACTCCTACTTCGTTATTGATTAACACACGGGAGTAAAATATCGTAATCATATATTATAATTGCTAATATATATTAATATATTATTTCGAATATAAATTTCAAGCGCGGATATGATTTCATAATACCTCATTGGCCACGTAAGGCAGGAAAAATGAAATTTATCCCAGGACCGGGTAAATCAGAAACCTTAAATATGTTGCTCATTTGACCTATTCCTGA
>Ga0255423_10094_pt1 | contig 16173 bp, 15 predicted proteins | sample ANMaggSeSYBR02H3_FD_182659 | JGI IMG/M metagenome (GOLD analysis project Ga0255423, IMG submission 182659) | Sediment cell enrichment communities from methane seep in Santa Monica Basin, California, United Staets - ANME aggregate JGI... | ecosystem: Environmental > Aquatic > Marine > Cold seeps >...
ATGCAGGATAAACTGGCATCCTTCATTCACCGGTTTACACTTTTTTCGAAAAAGCATGTATTATCGAATTGAATGCCGATGTCGAAATTTGAAATTAGGTAACGCATCTACATCTTTGTGTTTTTTCCAATTTCCAATTTCTATTTTCAAATTTGACTGCCAAAATACAAGATCAACAAAGTGTAAACTACTTTTGACTTGTCGTGAAGGATACCGATAAACCCACTTATTAAAAATTGTTTTAGGGAGGCATAAATATGTCAGGTCTTAACAAGGTAATGCTGATAGGACGTTTGGGCAGAGATCCTGAAGTTCGTTATACTCCGGATGGCGCTGCTGTCGCTAATTTCAGCATAGCGACATCTGAACAATGGAAGGACAAAGCTACCGGAGAAAAAAAAGAACGCACAGAATGGCATCGTATCGTGGCTTTTAGAAAACTTGGAGAAATATGCGGTGAATATCTTTCAAAAGGAAGACAGGTTTACGTTGAAGGCCGTTTACAGACAAGATCATGGGAAAAAGACGGCGTTACAAGATATAGTACTGAAATTGTTGCATCTGATGTTCAGTTTTTAGGTGGAAGAGATTCTGTAAATTCAGATGAGCCACCTTTAAATACTCAGGTAAATACTCAGGCTTCCGATACATCCGGACCACCGCCAGGCTCGAATAAAATTGGCGATGATATTCCCTTTTAGCTGGTATTTTCACAAGATTATTTTGTAAAAGTTTACCACGGAACGACACGAAGTTTCACTGAAAATTGAAAACAATGAGTAAGTGTAACTACTTAGGTGGATAGGCTGAAGGCTGAAGGCTGAAGACTGATAGGAAAAAACGCATTAAAAGCCATGTTTGGTGCAAGAATCAGATGTTTTCGATAGAGTACGGCAATCGTGCTCTTCTGACCCCTTCAGCCTTCAGTCTAAATAGCTTTAGCCTGACTACGTGAGTAGTCACGAAATTCAAAAAATATATAAGGAGCCTATGATGCAGGAATATACTATTCATCCTCTGGTTGTCGGTATTAATGAGACTGATCAGGGTGTAATGACATATCTTCATGATTACGGAAAAAGGATTTTGCTGCCTATCTATGTTTTTTATTTAAAAGGTGGGGATAAAAACATACTTGTCGATACAGGGCTTGAACAATTTGTTGTATCTGATGAAGTAAGAAAAAACTGTGGGTTTGATATACTTGAATTTGAGGACGCTCTTGCAATATTAAATTTAAAGCCGGAAGACATAGATGTGATTATTCACACCCACCTTCATAATGATCATTGTGAAAATGATTATAAATGCTCAAATGCTGATGTTTATGTGCAAAAAGCAGAACACGATTTTTTAAAAAATCCGCATCCTGTTGATCACAGATATTATCCGGACGTTCTTGATGAGGTTAATGTAATTGAGGTGGAGGGAGATGCAAATATTCTGGATGGAATCGATGTGATTTTTACTCCCGGCCATTCGGTTGGAGGCCAGTCTGTATCTGTAAATACATCAAAAGGGAAAGCCATTATCACTGGTTTGTGCTGTAATGATAAAAACTTCCCCGCATCAGGTCCGGCCATTGCACCGGGCGTGCATATAAATGTCATGGAAGCTTATGATTCAATGCAGAAATTAAAGGAAATGGCAGATATACTTATTCCACTTCATGACCTTTCCGTAGGTAAATTAAAAAGCATTCCATAAAAAACAGGTGGATAGGTTAAAGGCTGAAGGTAAAAGGGGTGCAATACAAAAAAGTGATAAGACATTAAATGGGTAGCTTTTTTGAATATCGAATGTCGAACAGGGAATCATGAATGTCGAAGGAAGGAATTCTGCCATTTTAATATAGGTATTGCCAAAAAAAAACAAGACTTCGTAATTCGACATTCCCTGTTCGACATTCGACATTAAATCAGTATGTTCAATAGCTAAAGATATTATCATCAATGATGCAACTTTTTTGTATTGCACCCGGTAAAAATGGGCTTCAGCCTTCAGCCTGTTTTTTCAGCACTTCTTCTGCCGCTTCTATCGTCTTGTCAATGTGTTCGACTTCATGTGCTGATGAAACAAAAAGCGCTTCAAACTGTGAAGGAGCAAGGTAAATTCCTTTTTCCAGCATACCCTTATAATAGGCTGCAAACATATCAAGATCACTGGTCTTTGCATCTTCAAAATTTTTAACATCTCTATCCGTGAAAAAAAGGCCAAGCATTGAACCCGCCCTGTCAACTCTGACCTTTACTCCTGCCTTTTCCGCAGCTTTCTCAAGGCCGGTTGCAAGAAGGTCTGCCTTTTTATCAAGATTTTCATAGAATCCAGGCTTCTTTAATTGCATGAGTGTTGCAATCCCCGCGGCCATGGCAACCGGATTGCCTGACAAAGTCCCTGCCTGATATACAGGCCCCTGCGGCGCAATATGTTCCATGATTTCACGCTTGCCTCCATAAGCGCCAACCGGTAATCCTCCTCCGATAATTTTTCCCAGACATGTAATATCCGGCAATATTCCATACAAAGACTGAGCACCGCCGTATGCAACTCTGAAACCCGTCATAACTTCATCAAATATCAGTAAACTGCCGCTCTTTTCAGTTACTTCCCTTAAAGTCTCCAGAAAACCGTCAGCAGGTCTTACAAGTCCCATATTTCCTGCAATTGGTTCAACTATTATACAGGCAATTTTATCTCCCTGCTCATCCATAACCTTCTTAACACTTTCTATGTCATTATAGGGCAGCGAAAGGGTGTGAGCTACAAAGGATTCAGGCACTCCGGGACTTCCGGGGATGCCTAATGTGGCAACGCCTGATCCTGCCTCAACAAGAAGGGTGTCTGCATGACCGTGATAACATCCATCAAATTTAATTATTGCATCACGACCGGTTACCCCCCGGGCAAGCCTTGTAGCGCTCATTGTAGCCTCTGTGCCGGAATTAACCATACGAACCATATCAACGGAAGAAACCGCATCTATAACCATTTCGGCCAGCACTATTTCAAGCTCTGTAGGCGCTCCAAAACTTGTGCCGCGATTAAGGACAGATGCAATAGCCTTAATAACCGCCGAATGCCTGTGCCCAAGTATCATTGGACCCCATGAACCAATGTAGTCGATGAAACCGTTGCCGTCTGCATCATAAATCATACATCCTTCTGCATGATCAATAAATACAGGTTCTGCTCCTACGGACTTGCAAGCACGCACCGGACTGTTAACACCACCTGGAATTACATTAATAGCCCTGTTAAAAAGCTTATTAGAATTTTCGCGATTCATTATTCAGCATCCTTTCCTTTGAGAATTTGGCTACCAACGTAAGGCGGGACAGCCCGCCAGCCAGTAGGGGCGGGTTTGAAACCCGCCTCTACTCTTGATTGCGGAATTGCTATAGGGACAAAATGGCGGAAAGTGTCCCGCTTTATGTTGGTAGCCGAGAATTTACACCATACCCTTTATAATTTGAAAAAATATCAGATACGTTTTAATAGGTCAAGAAGGATGAACTCGTAAAAAAATTAAAAAAAATTGACAGCGATTATTAAATTTGTTAAAAAGATTTTTTGTTTTTTGGTCTCACTGGGCCGTTAGCTCAACCAGGCAGAGCACCTGACTCTTAATCAGTAGGTTGAAGGTTCGATTCCTTCACGGCCCACCAATTAAAAATAAATTAAATCAAAATATTAAAAAGCTTTTCAAAAGTGCACCTTGAAAGGCTTTTTTATTATGTATGAGAATTTGTTCTGGCTTTTTCATAAACAGATATTGCCTCACACGCCTCATTACCCTGGCCATGTAAATTAGGTAACCGTTCACGGGGTCAGCAGCAGATCCAGGAATTTCCTTTTCTTGCAGAGATGGGGTACTCCTTGCAAAGCAGTGCAGTTTTGGGAATACTGCCCTATTTTACTTTGTAAACACTTGATTTTTCGCTATGTGCTGCCAAAATATATGATATGTAACTTATTGAAATTATTGACCCGCACTGTTTTGTAGGGACTACCTAAAATTACTTTGGAAGTTGGTCTTGTCAAACCGCATAAACGGCGGAGGTTGAAGTTTTTATCCCAGAACCGAATGGATTTGTTGATTAAACTTGAAGAAACTGGTTTGATTGATGCTCATCATTTTTAGTAGAAGTGGAGTTTTACGATATGAATGATAATCAAAAAAAACCCAAAGGCGCTGGTAAAAGCAGCTTTGAATTAATTGATCCAAAAAAAATGGCAGAAATATTACCATTGAAATCAGGTTCAGTTGTACTTGATTTAGCCTGTGGTAAAGGGGCTTACTCTTGAACAAATAGATATAGATGATTACAGTGTAGATTTGTGTTTGATGGCGACTGTCTTGCATGATTTTGAAGAAGCAAATCAAACTGACCCTGTTTTGAGAGAAATTAAAACCTTACTCAGACCAGGAGGATGTTTCGCCGTTATTGAATTTAAAAAGATTGAAGGGCCACCGGGGCCACCAATTGGTATTCGATTATCTGAAAATGAAGTAGAAAAGATGGTTACAGAATATGCTTTTACAAAAACGAAAGTCGCTGACATCGGCGACTATAACTACTTGATGACATTTTATTCAGACCTAAGTTGAGCGATTTTTTGCGAAGATATGTGCTGAGATCTTGATGCATAAGGATTTGCAAAAACCGCAGGCATACCCGTGGATATGTTGAGGATTTTTGCGAAGCCTTTATGCGCAAGAGATCGGCGCAGATTGAGTAAACAATCGCTCAATTTAGGTCAGAATAGGTTTAAATAACGCACCTTTGGTGCGGGTTCAATTGGATGAAACCAAACTGGAAACATTGGTTGCGATCATCAGAGATCGAATTGAAGTGTAATTTTACCATTTTTACCAAGAAATGTGAATTAAGGGACATCAAATGGAAAATAAGGATAATCCAATAATTGGATATAGTGCGTTCATATTATTTGAAGAATGCTATGAATATAATGAAAATGCATGTTACATTGCTGATTCACCAGAATCTTTGAGAGAATTACTTGAAGAAGCAAGTTTCAATATAATGGAATACAGAATCGATATAATTAAATTAAACGATATTTTAGATGACTATGGGTGTTCATTTGGTGAGTTCGCTATGGAACCGGAAGCATTAAAACGATTCAAGCATGTAGAAGGATTAACATACACAGTCGAACCATATGATAATCCTTTTAATGACGGAGAACCTGACCTGTTTGTCGTTAATATCGATAAGAAAAATGATTCTGAGGTCGATAAAGAATATACAATTACAGAGATACTCGAATCTTTCAGGATATTTGATGGTGTTTACAAAAGAGAACAAATAGATGCTGCCGTTAATTTCAAGGAAGAGATCACTCCCCACCTGATAAAGATTCTTGAAACAGTTCTTGCGGATCCTGAAAAATATGCTTCAGATGAAAATTTAAACGATAATACGTATGCGGTAATGTTGTTGGGACATTTTAAAGAGTTTGCATCCCATAAAGTCATTTTTGATCTCTTTAGCCTTCCAGATGATTTACCAGATAAACTATTCGGTGATATTACCACGTCAAACCTTCCCGTTATTTTATTAAATACCTGTGGTGGCTCTATTGAATTGATTAAGTCGTTAATTTTGAACAAAGAGGCTGATGATTTTTGTAGAATATCCGCTTGCGAGGCTTTAGCTTATGCTGTTGTTGAAGGATATGTTTCAAGAGAAGATGTTGTAACATTTTTTGGAACGTTATTTACCGGGCAAGAAACAGATGAGGTTTCTGATTTCTGGGGTCTTCTATCTATTATTGTATGTAATTTATATCCAGAAGAGATCATAGAAGTAATCAAGCAGGCGTATGATGATGACCTAATTATGCCAGGGATGATTCCATTCAGTGAATTTGAAGATGCTCTGAAGCTTGGTAAAAATAAGTGTCTTGAAAGATTAAAAATTGATCTTGAACAACACAGTTTAGATGATATTCATGATAGTATGTCCTGGTGGGCCTGTTTCAATCCTAACATTGGATCTGATTCCCCGCAGCCTGCTGCAGAACAGGGCACAGGGCTTGGCCTGGGGTTCAAACCATTGCTTGAGGAATCAAAAATTTTTTCATCATCAACCGATTTAAAGGATAATTTCTATCCCTCTGATAAGGAACAAACATCCAGTAAATCTCAAAAGAATAAAAAGAAAGCTAAGAAAAAGAAGCGGAAACAAGCAAAGGCTTCAAAAAAGAAAAATCGCCGTTAATTCTAAGGAGCGAAATTGGTCAAACCTTGATTATTTCATTTAGTTTTTTTATAAAAATGGGGTCAAGTGTATGGTTGACCCTTATTTGACCCCTTCGGCCTTTGCACTGCTGACCAGCGGTTATGCAAATAAGGAAATTATGAAATGATAAACGTAATTGCATCAATACACATTAAAGAAGGTCGATTGTCAGAATTTATTGAGATTTTCAAATCCAATATTCCAAATGTTCTTGAAGAGAAAGGATGTATAGAGTATGTGCCAACCATTGACGTCCCCACAGGCTTACCCCCTCAGGAGTTGAATAATAATGTTGTCACAATAATCGAGAAGTGGGGTAGCTTAGAGGATTTACAGGCACATCTATCAGCACCACACATGCTTGCATATAAAGAAAAAGTTAAGGATCTTGTTGATAAAGTGTCACTTCAAGTACTGGGAGAAGCATAACCTGTCAGCTCGGATGACAGCCATGGCCGAGCCGCTTTGGAAAGATATTTGGAAATTTGAAATTTATAGTATTTATTAAAGTCAGTGAAAGTCCTGGCTGCCCCTGACTTCTGCGTTCGGCAAAGAGGAAAATACACATGGAGATTAAATTTACCCACGTCAGATTGCTGGTTAAAGACTACCAGTTATGTTTTCGGTTCTACCGTGATATGCTTGGATTTAAAGCTATATGGGGTGATGAAAGTGGTGGATATGCCGATTTTGAAACCGGTAGTGCGATCATCGCGCTGTTTGGTCGCAATGCCATGGCAGATGCAATCGGTCAATCCGGCCTACCATTCGAGGCTGTTGCGCAGGACACGGTTTCGCTCATTTTCGAAGTTCCTGATGTAGACGAAGCCACGCAAGAACTGAAGGCCAAAGGCGTTGTTTTTGAGACTGAGCCGACAGACCGCTCAGTGTGGGGCATTCGCACCGCTCATTTCAGGGACCCTGACGGGAATTTGATTGAGATTAACCAGGCTTTAACCTAAGTTGAGCGATTTTTTGCGAAGAAATGTGCTGAGATCTTGATGCAGCAAGGTTTGCGAAAAGCGTAGGCATACCAATGGATATGTCGAGACTTTTCGCAAGTCCTTGATGCGCAAGAGATTGGTGCAGGTCGAGTAAAAAATCGCTCAATTTAGGTTTAAGTGAATCAGAAAACGAATAGAAAACGCAGAACATGTCAGTACAGTTGACAGCCATGACCTCGCGGCTTTTGCGTAAGGGCTTGTTTCCCTGGCTGCCATTGACTTCTGCGTTCTGCAGTCTGACATCCTCTTCCTCTTGACCTGACCATTTAAATTGACTACTATATTTTTATAAAGGAGGTGTCGGATGAAAACCATGGGAATAAGCCAATTTAAAACACATGCCTTAAAAATTTTAGACCAGGTTGCCAAAACACATGAAGTGATTGTCATAACAAAGCGAGGTAAGCCATTAGCCCAAATAATACCTTATCGCACTCTTGGTATAACTCCCAAGCCGGGTAGACTTTCCGACGCTCTTGTTTTTGAAAAAGATGTAATTTCACCATTGGGTGAGGACATGTGGGATACCTGCAAATGATATATTTGCTTGATACACATACCTGGATTTGGTGGAACATGAATCCACAGAAGTTATCACAAAGGGTCAAAGGGTTAATTGGCAATGCTGAGATGTATGATGAGATACTATTGTCCGCAATTTCTCCATGGGAATTCAGCAAACTCCTTGAAAAAAAGAGAGTGGGAATTTCGTGTGACCCGGAGGATTGGATAAATATTGCTCTTGATATGCCAAAACTCAGGTTAGTTCCTCTCTCTCCTGTTTTATCATACCGCTCAACTGTGCTGCCGCAACCCTTCCATGATGATTCGGCTGACCAAATTATTGTTGCAACGGCAAGGGAAGAAAATGCCACGATATTGACAAAAGATGAAAAAATTCTTGCTTATAAAAATGTTCGAAGTTTTTGGTAACCATTAACAAAATGGCAGAACTAAGGGTTTGCTCAAAAATAAAATTACATTTTCAGGGGTCGAGGCGCCCGCATGGCAAGGCGCGAGGAGGGCGAATAGCGGGCTATTTAAGCGACGAGCAACGTAGCCATGTGGGATGGATCGGCTCATCAAAATGTGAAGTTATTTTTGAGTGAGCCCTAAGCAGTTGAGCAGACCGCAAGGATAGATGCCGCCAGTGTGAACGGATAACGGAAATTGATTCCCAATGATTCATGCGTATCTCGCACCAGCACAGCCTTGCTTTATCATCTTTTTTGTCTATTTGCAAAAGCAATTGATTCGCCTGTTTTGATCAGATGTCTATCTTTTCGTCTATTTCTATATTTTTTTCCCCCTGTCGTATGCTGGCCGCAACAATATCAGGGTCGTGTTCGAAGAAAAGTATCCATTTTTCTTTTAATGCTCTGTTTAAAAACTTTTCCTTTTCACTAACTATGGTTACAGGGTAGTTATCGTATGCCATATGCCAAGGGTAGGGCAGATGCGCTGATGTGGGAATAAGATCCGCACAAAAAAACAAGGAATTTGTTTTGCCTTTTACAAGCGGATGTTGCTGGCCGAGCGTATGACCCTGGGTTACAATAATATCAATACCTTTAAATAATTTTTTTTGTCCTTCTATAAGCTTTAAAACCCCATATTCCTCCAAAGGCATAAAGTCTTCTTTCATATAGCTTGCCGCATCTGCGGCATTTGGTTTGATTGCGGATTCCCAATGTTTTTTTTGCAGATAATATGTTGCATTCGGAAAAGTCGGGACAGTTTTTCTATTCTTTATAGACGTTGAACCACCTGTGTGATCAAAATGAAGGTGTGTAATAATAACATCTGTAATGTCGCTGCAGGTTAATTCATATTTTGCTAATGCCAAATCCATATCTGTCGAGTTTTCATCAATTTTGTATATTTTTTTCAGCTTTTCCGAGAACTTGTTACCCAAACCTGTATCTACAAGAATTGTTTTTCCTTCACCCTTTATAAGAAGAGATCTTGTTGTCAATTGGATGAGATTTTTATTATCGGCAGCGATCTTCTTTTCCCACAAAGCCTTGGGAACCACTCCGAACATTGGTCCTCCGTCCAGTGAAAATTTGCCCATTTCAACAGAATAACATTCATAATTTCCGAATTTCATAATTTTTCTCTATGCCACAAGAAGTTGAAAACCAGTGTTGTGTCACGCGTGAAATATCGTACCAGGCACTCGTCATTCCCGCGGAAGCGGGAATCCAGAAGCACCGAAGTAGTCAGAAATACTGGATTCCCGCCTTCGCGGGAATGACGGCCATATTTGCGACACTACATAGATGACAGGACACTAGTCTTTTGCCTAACCCGCAAACCCTGCGGTGCGGCTTATACGCGTTGTGCCGGAGTGGCTGAACAGATGTCCGAACCTGGCAATTACCGGTATCCTTCACGACAAGTCAAAAGTAGTTTACACTTTGTTGATCTTGTATTTTGGCAGTGAAATTTGAAACTAGAAATTGGAAATTGGAAAAAATACTAAGATGTAGATGCGTTACCTAATTTCAAATTTCCAGTTTCGACATCGGCATTTAATTCGATAATACACGCTTTTTCGAAAAAAGTGTAAACTGGTGAATGAAGGATGCCCAATTACCTATAAGTTATATGCTATGATAAGTCCGTATTGCCTTAACTGAAAATCGGGCTGGCTTCCGTCACTGCCAAAGTTTGACTCCCGGAAAAATACCCCTAAATCAAACTTTTTCCAGAGATAGCCGGCATTTAACGTAAACCCTAACTTTCCATCAGGCCTTTGACCACTGTCAGTATCAGACCAGAAAGGCAAGAGGACTCCACCTTTAAAATAATAGCTTTTGTATTTTGTTCCGATGCCGGCTGTAAATTCCGAAAAATATAAATCGCCATAATACCTGTCTTGATCTCCCTCATCAGGAGAATTCCTTCTCCACCTCTCAAGACCTATGCCGATATAGGGATAAAAGTTGAGGTTATTATTGCTAAACAAATAGCCTATTTCATAAATAAAGCTAAGCCCATCATGAGGGAATTCCCTGTCGTCATCAACTGGCTCAGCCATTGTCCAATATTCAGCAGTTAATTGCTGAAGTAATCTTTTGCCGGTAGAAACTCTAATGCCGACGTCAAGCATTACCTTATGGCCGGTTGCCATAGAATGATTCTCTTCATCAGAGTCAATTGTGCCGGCTTTTATAAAAGCTTCAACATCAACAGCATAAGACTCGTTTGCATAAATCAGCAATCCAAAAACAAGCGTAATAATAGCAACTGTTTTTTTCATCCTTTTTCAATTTCGTTTGGGTCTGATTCCCCGCAGTTTGCTGCGGAACAGGGCTCAAAGCTTGCCCTGGGGTTCAAACCATTGATTATTTTTACTATTCCAAGCCGCTTAATTTTTTTTATTAATGGATATATTCTTAAAAGTCAAATAATTATCTTAGGGCTCGGTAAAAAATAACTTGGCATTTTTGCATCCCGACTTCATCATGTCTTTAACCGATCTTCATTCGCACCTGATCTTAGTAAAATTGGCCTCTAAATAACTCGCTATTCCTGCGGTTTTGCTCAATCAGATCGATTAAATCTACGGCAAATTCGGGCGCAAATTCTACCAAGTTATTTTTTATCGAGCCCTTATTCCCTAAGTTTTGCTTAAGGAATTCAACTTAGGTTATACAAGGATATGGCGTACCGGTACAAAAAAGTTGACACCAATAGATAAATTATGTACGAAATCAGGGATATCCAAGACGATTCAATTGTTACTCAAAGGGCGCCGTGCTGATAGGGGCGGCAGATTCGCGAGGAACGATTTACAATCCCAGGGGGCTTGATGTCTTTCGGCTAATCGAGCTGAAAGGTGCCGGGGAAAGCGTGGTGTCCTTGTGATTCCGGATTTTATCGCTAATGCGGGTGGTGTCATCTGCGCTGCGGTGGAATATCATGGCGGAAGCCAAATACTGGCTTTTCAGACCATCGAAGAAAAGATTCGGGAGAACACCTTGCAGGTATTAGAGGAGGCCGCCAACAAAAAGGTACCACCCAGAGAATCAGCCATGGCCCTTTCTATCCGGAGGGTGAAGAAGGCCATGAGTTGCAGGCGCTGGTCATTGAAAGTTTAGAAAAAGAGGGTCACGAAATGTTTCGCATCCGCTTCCATGCACGAGGGGGACAGGGCATAAAGACCGCCAGTCGCATTTTGGGAACAGCTTTCTTTCTGGAAGGCTATGAGGTCCAGGACTCTCCCCGATATGGTGCGGAACGCCGTGGCGCCCCTATATTTGCTTTTGTTCGGGCCTCTAAAAAAATCATCAACGAGCGGGGCATCATCAATAAGCCTGATCTTGTCATTGTAACCGATGATAGCCTCTTGCTTTTGCCGATAGCCGGTGTTTTGCCGGGAGTGACGGAACGAACAGTACTTCTCATCGCAACTGACGAGGCCACGGAATTATGGAAGAAACGACTCAACCTGCAAGGGCTGGTTCTTTCAATTAGCACTCAGGCAGCAGTCAAAGGCCACGCAGGTCTTCCCTTGCTGGGAGTTGCATGTGTAGGCGCTGCTGCCCAACTGGTAGGAGTAATTTCTAAAAGTGCTTTAGAGGAAGCCATCCACGAGCAGCTCCAGCCGCTGGGAAAGGTAATTGTCGAAGAAAGCCTTGCCGTAGCGATGACTGCTTATGACCAAATAGAAACATATGCAGGGTGTACAACAGAAAGAGAAGATTTGTCAGCAGATTCTTATGAAAGCCCCAATTGGATAGATCTGCCTTTTGAGGATGCCGGCACTTCAGCTCCTTATATCCATGCGGCAGCCACCACTCTTAATGTGAAAACCGGTGTTTGGCGTAGCCTGCGGCCGGTCATTGACCTTCAACAATGTAATCGGTGTGCGTTGTGCAATATCTATTGTCCTGACGGTGTCATCAGCCTTGATGCCAAAGGATATCCGCAGATCGACTACCAGCATTGCAAAGGTTGCCTGATCTGTTTAGCGCAATGTCCTCTTCATGCCATCGATGCTATACCTGAACCCGGACAGGAAGGAGAGATTTCGTGATACGCAAGCTCTTAACAGGAAACGGAGCTGCGGCCTGGGGTGCCCGTCTTGCCAGAATAGACTATGTACCAGCCTTTCCAATTACCCCCCAGACTGAGATCATCGAAACCATTGCCCTTTGGATTGGCGAAGGCCGGATGGACAGCCAGATGACGACCATGGAGTCCGAGCACTCCATGATAACCGCAGCAGGAGCTGCCGCCACAACAGGGGTGCGCACTTTTACCGCAACCTCCAGCCAGGGTTTGTTGTATGGGATGGAGATGATTTACACAGTAGCGGGTTGGCGTGCACCCTTTGTCCTTGTCAATGTTTCAAGGGCGTTGTCCGCTCCTATCAGCCTTGAACCTGACCACGATGATGTTCTGGCCGCACGCGACAGCGGTTTTCTCCAGATTCACTGTGCGACTTGTCAGGAGGTGCTGGATTCGGTCCTCCTGGCTTACCGGCTGGGGGAAGATGAAAAGGTGCGGCTTCCCGTTATTGTCAACCTGGATGGCTTCTATCTCTCTTTTACCCGTGAACCAGTAGAAATTCCGGATGACGCAAAGGTTGACCAATTCTTGCCTCCCTATGATCCGGGAGAAGCCCGGTTTCGCGCAGGAGATCCCATTTCTCACGGTGTTGCCGTCCTTGGAGGCTCTCAATATTCTTATTTTCGTTATGAAACTCATCTTGCTTCCCTGAATGCCTTAGAGATATTTGAAGAGGTTTCTAAAGAATTTGAAGAACTTTTTGGAAGATCTTACCAGCCAGTTGAAGCATACCGAACGGAAGATGCGGAAGTCATCTTTTTCATGATGGGATCGTTTGCTACAAAAGCCAAAGATGCCGTGGATCGGCTGCGGAGTGTCGGGCGCAAGGTTGGACTTCTCCGGCCTCGTCTCTTGCGGCCGTTTCCGGCAAAGGCGATTGTCCGCGCACTCGCCGGCAAAAAGGGAATCGCCGTCATTGACCAAAACATCTCTTTGGGAAAAGGAGGTATCCTTTATACCGAGCTCTGTTCAGCCCTTTATAGCATGGCGGACAAACCCGTCATGGTCAGCTTTATTGGGGGGCTGGGTGGTCGCGATATAACTCGTGAAGAGTTTTACGAGATGGTTGCAGTGACCATGAGGGCTGTTGAGACAGGCAAAGCTCCACCATCCAGACTTCTTTATAGCAGGGAAGAACTGATACAGATAAAAGGGCTCCAGTCAATAGCCAAGGTATAGACTTTCAGATAAATAATTTCACTGTGTTATCAGTCGTTGACGTATAACTAATACGCCTTCCTCCTTCTGGCCTTGTGAAATTAATTATCTGAAAGTCTATAGAGCAGCGAAAGGGAAGGGGAAAAAGATGAAAGAAAGTAGTCTCAAAAGTATAAAAGATTTGCCCTCAACCCATGTGCTGGGGCCTGGAACGTCCGCCTGCGCCGGCTGTGGAGCTTTAGGCGCTATCAAAATATTTTGTGATATCCTGGGAGAAAAGACTGTTTTTGTAAATGCAGCCGGCTGTATGACTCTGCTCACCATTTACCCTTTTACTCCTTTCAAGGGTTCCTGGATCTATACTGCCATGGCTTCAGCTCCTGCCGGAGCCCAGGGAATACGAGATGCTCTGGACTTACTTATACGGAAAGGTCGTCTAAAGCCCGAGGAGGATCTCAAAGTCGTGGTCCTTACCGGGGACGGCGCTGCTTATGGAATGGGACTATCTTCTACTTCATCTGCGATTTATCGGGGCCTGGATTTTATCTATATCTGCTATGATAACGAGGGATATGGAAATACCGGATATCAATTTTCAGCCGCTACTCCTCATGCAGCACGAACAGCCACCAGTAAAGGGCCAGAGGGTTACCAGAGATATAAAAAGGACCTGTTTGCTATCTGGGCTGCCCACAGGCCTGCTTATGTGGCTACTGTGGCAGGTACCGAACCTCTGGATCTGGCACGCAAAATTGAAAAAGCAAAGGATCTAAAGGGGTCCAAACTATTCATAGCCTTTTCTCCTTGCCCGACGGGCTGGCATTTTGAACCGGCAAAGACAGTTGAGGTTGGAAAACTTGCTGTCAAAACAGGTGTATGGCCGCTTAAGGAATACATTGATGGAAAAGTGGTGCATACCAGGGTTCCGCTTCCTAATGGCAAACGTCCACTGGTTGAAGAATATTTGAAAATACAAGGGCGATTTGCCCATCTTTTTAGCCCGACACGGAACGAAAAGGTTCTGGAAAAGATTCAGGCAAGGGTAGATGTCTATTGGGAGAGCATTGTATAGCAATATAAAAGAAGCTGTGGCTGAACACAAAAAAAGTTACTTCCATTCCGGAGGCACGGTTCCCCTTCTCGGCCTGACTATTTCCGAGTACTTCAGCCAGGTCGTTAAACGGTTTCCAGACAGGGAGGCCGTGGTTTCGATCCCCCAGAGAAAACGTCTCACTTATGCTGCCCTGTCGGAGTCGGTGGATCTCTTAGCCAGGGGGCTGGTTGCCTTTGGTTTTGACAAAGGAGACCGGATTGGCATCTGGTCAACCAATAATCTGGAATGGCTCCTTCTTCAAATGGCTACAGCACGCACAGGGACTATTCTGGTGACCATTAATCCTGCCTATCGCTTGAAGGAGCTGTCATACGCCCTGCGCCGTTCAGAGATTCAAGGACTCTTTGTCATACCCTCATTCAGGACCAGTGATTATGTTTCAATGCTGGTGGAACTGATTCCAGAGCTGAAAGACGGTAAAGCCGGAGAGTTAAAAAATCATGATTTGCCGCTATTAAGGCAGATAGTTATGTATGACCCGGTTTCGCCTATGGAGACCCGTCGTTTTTATCCGGGCTTTAATACGTGGTCGGATATTCTTGAACAGGCCAGATCCGTTTCCTTAAAAGAACTGGACAGGATCACTGCGTCTTTAGACATCGATGATCCCATTAACATCCAATATACTTCAGGTACTACAGGCCACCCTAAAGCGGTAGTACTGTCCCATCACAACATTCTCAATAATGCCTGTTTTACCGGACTATCCATGCACTTTACAGAAAAAGACAGGCTTTGTGTGCCTGTTCCTTTTTATCACTGTTTTGGCATGGTGCTGTCCAACCTGCTCTGTCTTTCTCACGGAGCCTGTATCGTTATTGCCTGTGAGTATTTTGATGCCTTAGAGGTTTTGAGGGCAATAGAAGCGGAGAAATGTACTGCCGTTCATGGCGTGCCTACCATGTTTATTGCTGAGCTGGAGCATCCGGAGTTTAATAATATTGATACTTCCACTTTGCGGACAGGAATCATGGCGGGTGCGCCTTGCTCGCCGGTCCTTATGAAGCGGGTGATGCAAGAGATGCACTGCCGGGAAATCCTCATTGGCTATGGCGAGACCGAGGCATCTCCCTTGACGCACCTGACATTGCGAGATGATAGTATGGAGCGCCGTATTATGACCGTGGGTAAAAATCTTCCTCATCAGGAAGTGAAGGTAGTTGATGTTGATACTGGTGCAACACTGCCCATTGGACAAACCGGAGAGATCTGTTTTCGAGGCTACCATATTATGAAAGGCTATTATGGGGATTCCGGAGCCACAGAAGAAGCCATCGATAAAAACGGCTGGCTCTATTCCGGCGACCTGGGCACGATGGATGCCGACGGATATGTGCGCATTACAGGAAGATTAAAGGAGATGATTATCCGGGGTGGCGAGAATATCTATCCAGGCGAGATCGAGGAGTTCATCTATAGTCATCCCAAGGTCGCTGTGGTGGCAGTCTTTGGCGTACCTGATGAATACTACGGTGAGGAGGTCATGGCCTGGATCAAGCTTTGTGCCGGTGAGACTGCTGCTGACCAGGAAATCCAGAACTTCTGCAAGGAT
>Ga0255423_10097_pt1 | contig 15845 bp, 12 predicted proteins | sample ANMaggSeSYBR02H3_FD_182659 | JGI IMG/M metagenome (GOLD analysis project Ga0255423, IMG submission 182659) | Sediment cell enrichment communities from methane seep in Santa Monica Basin, California, United Staets - ANME aggregate JGI... | ecosystem: Environmental > Aquatic > Marine > Cold seeps >...
AACTACCGTCGTCATGTTTGCCTTTTTGATGAGTTCGATAAGCCGGCATAGAGTCACTTCCTTTTGGTTATAAAAATATATTTTGCCCTGTTTACCTGAACAAATAGTTATAAAAACGGTGCTTGAAGCAGTCCAGCCGACATCTTTTGTTCCGGACGTTACCGGCAGGTTAACCGGAGGGAGGTTTTTCTCTTTTTGGTCTTCTGAAGAGGACATTACGGAGATCAACCCCATGAGCACTGAAACCAGCAGAATCATGAAATCGGTAAAAACAATCTTTGATGAAGGAACGATATATTTCATGAATAACTCCAGTATGCTTATGTACGCTTCATTATTAGGAGACCTATGGAGGCCTCAAGAGAAACCAGAACACCGGCGATTGTGGACCAGAAACCCGTGGACATTATAGAGAACATCCGCTGCCTTATCTCCTCCGGCGATATGCCATCCACTTGAAATGAACTTGTGAGCGCATATACAGAGCCAAGAAGGCCTAACAGCGTCGCAGTCTCCTTGGAATGGGCAAGCAGTACTTCTACCCACTCGCTTATCTCCTGGCGGGTCAAACTGGAATAGACCACAAAAAAAACCAGTCCCAGCGTAATGGCAGAGATGGGCATAAGTGCCCAAAGAGCAGGCCCAACATATTTGTAAAGAAAACTAAGCACGTCCATTACCGTTCTCCTTTCTCATAGAATTCAAACCGCTGCCCCTCGAAGAAAGATTTCGGCCACATACTGACCCCTTCTTTTTGCTTTCGCATGAAGAAGAGATATGCGGCAACAGCATTGAAATTTTTGTTTAAGGACATTGGAACATTACTCAGGTAGCCATCACGTAAGGATTTGCCTATGGCCATGCAATAGGCTTCATTTAGAGCCAGCTTTTCGATGGCTGCGGACAGTTTTTTGGGATCGCCAAAAATCCAGGCAGGGATCGCGTTATCGACAGCCTTTTCAATCTCTGCTGAAAAGATATTGTCTGCGCAGACTCCCCCTGCAGCCAGTATGACCGCAGCAACAACAGTGATTAAAAAAATGACTATTTTTTTCATGACATATCCTCCTTATCGTAAAAATTCAGGGCCATTTTGCTGAAAGCCCGTTAGTATGGAATCTGTATCAGGGTCGGTGTATATAGCCTCTCCCCCATCTTCCTCCTGGTTATCACTAAGTAATGGATCCACAAATTCCTCGAAATCAATGTCAGGCACATCAATGACACCTTCAGGGTTGATCTGCAGCATGGTCTGCTGGATCGGTTTTAAGGCCAGGACATAGCGCATAAGTTCAATGGCGAGTTCTGTTTGCGCCTTTTTGTGTTGCAAGACTCTTGATCTAAGCATGGTTCTGGCATAAACGGAGCGCAGGTAATCGCTCACCTTGTCGACGTTTTTTACTATATTATCGAAGACATTAACTCCTTTTTGTCCCTGTCGATAAAGCAGCTCATTTTCTTTCAAAAGGTTTGCTATCTCTTTTTTTGAATTCTGATTATTGAACATGAGGGCCATAGTGGAAAGATTTACATAAAGGGATTTCATCTCCCGCTTAAATTCAGGGTCTTGCAGCTTCCTTGCCGCCTTGCCCAATGCGCTCTTTTTGGCAGCCGACTTCATCCTTTCGAGCTTCGGCAGAATCGCCTTCACTTTTTCTACATTAAGGGCGTAAAACTGGCTGTAAAAGTCCAGAAGCCGGCTGGTCTCCTTCAGCGTTCGGGCTTTTATCATTGTCCTTTGCTTTACACTTTCAGCCTTTTCATAGTCTTTTTTGAGTTTTTGTATGCCCTTCTGAACCGAGGCAATGTTACCCACCAGCTCATCCTTTTTCCGGCTGTAGTCTGCAAGGTTATCGGAGATCTGGGTAGCCAGACGTTCCACATCAAGCGTGCCTTCGGTCACTGTCTTGGCCTGAGCCGTCAAAACAAATCCAAAAACCACGAGTGCTGCGATAGCTATGTGCTGATATTTTTTCATTTTCATACCTCCTTCTTAGAAGTTGCCGGTTTTCATGAGTTTGTCGTATAATTCATAAAGGACTTTCACGCGATTATCGCTGTCTTTAACCACAATCAATTCATATCTGTTGTAGGTGGATTTCAGCTCCTTAATGGTCTGCATAAAGGCAGGCTTATTATCCGCCAAAAGATGACATACGGCAGCAGACATCAGACACGCTCGATACAGAGGATTTTGACGCCCGGAAATTCTCTTTCGTGCCTTTTCAAACTCATTGGCAGCCGCCGCAAACCTTTCCTGGTCAAAATAAAACAGACCGCATCGGATGTGTTCATCTGTCGTGACAGGATCTTTCTCAGGGGGCGTTACTTTAATCGGTCTTTTGAAGCGAAGTTGAACGATTTCCAAAGACTTACACTCCGGAGAAAGCGCTTTGGTTTTTGCATTTGTCGTTGCGCATCCGGTTAAGGACAGGCAAAGCAAGACTATCGCTACAACGCCGAGCAAATGATCCAATACATTTTTAAGGAATCGGCACTTCAAGGCAGTGTTGGTTTTCATGAGTCATCTCCTTTTTGGATTTGAATGATGAGTCTGTTTTTTCTTTTCATATTCTATATAATGTAATTATTAACTTTTTATTGCGTTAGTAATTGTAAAAGTTTGACGATTATTTTTTTGTTTTGATTTTGACTTTTTTGCCTTACACTTATATTCATATAGAAAGGTAAGTTTATTTGCGTCTTGAATCAGTTAAAAAGCGAAAAAAAGCATTCTTGCTTATCCTTTTATGAAAAAAACCGGTTTTGCAAAAAACAAGTGCTTGAAATTATATATTATTTTTCATGGGGCATTTCTGAGATGACGATAAAGAGAAAAAGTTAGCCTTTTCTATTGTAATATCAACAGATTGTGTAAGGGGCATCTTGTTCGACATCATTGAGAGCAAGTCAAAATGTTATATGATAACTTAGCATGTTTAATCTATAGTTTTAGTAAGTTGGGAGCATTCTTGAGTTACACCATCAAAAATGTAAGGGGGTTGGAAGGACAATGGCATTCAGTTAAGCAAAAAATGGCATTTTAAGGGCTGCATATTGTGTAGTGCAATGAAGGCGTGTGCAATATATGGATAATTTTATACTTAAAATGCCTTAACTGAATGCCATTGGTTGGAAGGATGCCTCAGAACTGTAATGTAATGGTACTAAGGTGCTGAACCGTTAACTATCCAGGCTGTATTTTAATTCGTTCAGTTCCTTTTCAAGTTTTTTAATCTCTTCCTGGTTATAAATTGTTTTTAATCTTTCATAATGATTTTTAATTTTCTTCTCAATTTCCGGGAGAATGTCTCTTTCAAATCTACGCTTTTGTTCTATTGTATAACTGGAGATAATTTTTGCCTGTTTCTCAAGGGCTTCCAGCAAACGATCAAAATCATCAGATTTTACAAAAACCTCCAGTTCATTCAGCAGTGTTTTTGAAAGCTCAAAAACACTATCCGCAACCGGACTTATCTCATCGGCCGCAACTGCCATTTTATAAAAAACCCAGGTTACTCCATTTAAAGTTGTGCCTGATTTAATATGAGGATTATCAATATCTTTTGAAAGAATATCCATCAGAATACGTGTCGTGTCCTTGCTGAATAAAGGATAATCCACTACAAACATTACTCCTGATCTTACCAGTCCTTTGAATTGAGAAAATATAATCAAATCAACGGCAGTTTTGCCATTTTCACATAAAGAAACATTTTTTACCATTCCTACAGTCTGATCACAATGTGCGTAATCCACCTTTGCGCCGACCTGCAATTGTTTTGTTTCATCAAATAAAATACGCAGTTTTAAATCGGATCCTGAAAAATAACCGCAACTCAATAATGCGGATGCTATAAAACCCATTAAAATTATTTTCACCGGCTGTTTCATTTGTTATCCTCGCTTTTCTTCATTTCCTTTCTTTGTGCGTTTTGCGCCTTTTTGCGGCTAATCCTTGTTTTTAAGTGTTTAACATAATCTCTTCATTTAAAATGTTTTTGAAATCCAACATTAATTTGGCAACTGTATCATTGAATCGTACGGCACTTTCTTCGATGCGCCTGTCTTCCATTTCTTTTAAAAAAGGTATTTTGATGTTATCCAGCTTGGCGTACTGATCTTCGATGAGCTGATAAAATATACTGGTTATTTTGTTAATCTCTACTTCCAATTCCTGAAGCTGTTTAGCGAAAAATACCGTCCTGTCTTTTCTGATCTTACCTTTACTCGTAACAAGGAACTCAGTGTATGTTTCTTTTATGGACTGAAACTGAGATTCTTTTGCTATTTTCAGCGCTTTTTCCCTGAACTCCAGTTCCGTCTTGGCCAGTATTAATTCTGATTTATTAAGCGCCTGGTGCAGTTTGGTGGGAAACAGGCGCTGTAAAAATGCGCGATGTTTATCAATAATAATAGTCGTGTTGTAATCATTTTCAGCAGTAACTTGTACAGCATTTTTAGGGTCTGCAACACTAGTGTCGGAATTCATATGCTTATCTCCTTTTAGTTGATAGAGTTTATTTTACCGCAATTTGGCTGAACCAATATTATCCATTTCTTATAAACGTGAAAACATTAGCTATAATATTTATTTAAAACTCTGTTGGCCTTTTTTCTCTTTTCTTATGTTAATGCCGCATATTTCTTAATTTTGCGTAAGAACTTAAATATTTATAAATTTTTATCGTATTCTATTTACTTTTCATTCGCTTAAAAAAATTACTATTAGTTTAATTTTATTCTTGTTATAAATCAACAAGTTACAATATCAGTCGTATTTTTCTGACTCCATGCTCATAATTCAACTAATTTTTAACCACATCATCGAGTTACGAAAACATCCTTATTGCTGGGTTTGAACCTTGACAGAGTGATCAAAATTAAACTCATTTCATGCTCGCTAAAGCAAAAATCGGAACGTTTGAATAACCTATTGATTTATATGGGAATAAAATTAAACAAACTCTTATTTTTTTAAGCGAATGAAAAGTATTTAAGTAAATACTCTTTATGATATTATTTTGCGTGCTATGACCTTAAAAAAATGTAAAAATCTCTTCATTTTTTTCATCTTTATAGAGTTTATTTTTCGTTTCTTAAATTTGGCTGACAATATCAACCATGATGAGCATTTCTATTAAACGTGAAGACATTGGCTTTAATATTTCGAACCTGATTTTTGACTCTGTTCTTAAACATTTCATATTTAATATTATCTTTTTTTATTTGATTTTTTGCGTTTGATTTGATTTTCTCTATTGCGACATAGTGGTCTTGCCTCATGCTGAATATTTCCTGATGGGTAATAGTAAGATAATTGAAGACTATGTATATGGTGCCCTCAAGCAAAAAAGCAGTAATTATTGCGAAGAGAATTACAATAAAATCGTAGCTGATTTTAATATCTAATCCTTTTTTCAAGGTGCCAATCAGCGATAATAGCATTTGATTACAGGCTCTGGAATCATTATTAAGATGCTGTTCCAGATTAGCCAGACAGTTTTCCCTCTTTATGCGTAAATTATTTAACTTAGAAAAAAAATGTTCTTCGATGTCCTTTTTTCGGGATTTTAATTCTTCGGTTTCTGCTATCTGCAAGTCGTTTTCTTTTTTCTGGTAATCATTGGTCAGCAAATTAATTTTTCTGTTATGTTCGTTCCACTTGGGGCCTTTTCTGATATTGTTTATGATATTATTAAATTCAAAGTCTCTTAGTTTTTCTTCTTTTTCTATTCTCGGTTCATAATAGCGAGCCAGCCTTGCGTAATACTTCTGGTATGTTGTTCGAACTTCATTCTCAAGATTTGTCAGTGTTTCATTAAATTCCGTGCGCAAACTTTTCTTGTTTTCCTGATAACTGTTTTCAATCAATTCTTTGTCGGCCAGTATAATTTTATTTAAATTTGGTTTGTCCAGGAAAGTTGCTAACAACGCAACAGAGCACCAAATTGAAACAAAAAATAATATTAATTTAAATATCGCTGCGCCACCTTTGAAAACCAGGGGTATTTTATTTTTGTTTTTTCCCGTTTGGAAGCGATGCATAACTATCGTCATAATTTTCGCGCCTTCAAAAACCGCAGCAAGCGAATAAGATATCAAAAACATATCGGAAATCCTTGAAAAAACAAAACCTTCCAGCAAATAAGAAATAATAAAAGCTCCCAGCCCGATGATAACATAAATGCCCCATAAAATTTTCATGGTGATTTTTTCCCCTTAATATTTATCTAAAATTCTGTTGGGCTTTTTTTCTCTTCCCTTATGTTAATCCCGCCTATCTCTTAATTTTGCGTGAGAACTTAAATATTCATAAAAATATACAAACCCTCGTATTTTGTTCATCCTTAAATAAGTATTGCGCTTATTTAAAAAATCTTCTATTATTTTAATAACCTTGGCTTTTATTAAAATAATTTAAACAACTGCATAAATCCTGTCAGACTGATACAGTTCCATAAGGTTTGAGATGAAACGTACCTGCACTGGAGAATATTTTATAACAGCCACTCCCGGCGAAAAGGTTAAAGCCTTTATTCCTTTTCCTCTGCCTCCGAAACCTCCCCTTCACATAAGCGATAAACTTCATGCACTGCTTGAACAAGCAAGTCTGACAATTGGAAAACTCGACAGCCTGTCGATAAACATGCCGGATTCATCTATTATTTTGTATCAGTATATCCGAAAAGAGGCTGTACTGTCTTCACAGATAGAAGGCACACAATCATCCCTTTCTGACTTGTTGAAATTTGAAAATGATGAATTGCCGGGAGTACCGCTTGATGATGTTCAGGAGGTGTCAAACTACGTAGCTGCAATAAATTATGGATTGAAACGTATCCAAAGTGATAATTTTCCGATTTCAATAAGACTGCTTAAAGAAATTCATAAAATCTTGCTTTCCAGCGGAAGGGGAGCGCACAAAGAGCCTGGAGAATTCAGAAGATCTCAAAACTGGATAGGCGGCACGAGGCCAGGCAATGCCGTATTTGTGCCCGCGCCTCCTCACAACATTTTAGAATGTATGAGTAATCTGGAAAAATTCATCCATGACAAATCATACTATATTCCAGTTTTATTTAAAGTTGCCATGATCCATGTACAGTTTGAAACAATCCATCCTTTTCTTGACGGCAATGGTCGGGTCGGGCGTCTGTTTATCACGCTTTATTTATGCAGTGAGAAAGTTCTTCACGAACCTGTTTTATATTTCAGTCTGTATTTAAAAAAATATCAGAAAGAATATTATGATTTATTGCAGGAAGTCAGACTGAACGGAAATTGGGAAAAGTGGATTATGTTTTTTCTAAAAGGTATTTGTGTAACAGCAGGCGAGGCCGTAGAAACCGCCAAAGCAATCAAAAAATTGTATGACAAAGACAGTAAAAAAATAAGTGCGGCAGGTAAGTCAGCAGGTTCATTGATAAGAACCCATCAAAACCTGATGAAAAAACTCATTGTTACACCAACCCGAATTGCCCAAGAGCTTAACATGTCATTTCCCACTGTGCAAAGCACATTGCAAAGGCTTGAGCAATTGGGGATTGTAAGGGAAATAACCGGCAGGAAGCGGAATAAAATGTATGCTTATGAAAAAGCGTTGGTGATTTTGGAACGTGGTGTTGGTACACATTTATTTTGATTTTATATCTGCGTTAAATTAAAATTGATTTAGACGCAGAAAAGTACGTTGGGTTGAGGTACGAAACCCAACATCACTGATTACGTTTAACCCAACCTATCAAAAACCAAACTTTTTTGTTCAGACACTAATTATTACAATTAACGGAGCAATAATGAAAGATTCCTTAAAAGAGTATATTGAACAATATAAAACTAATTTAATGTACTCAAGATCAACAATAGAAATATTAGCCAGGATAAAAAACAGTATCGGGAAAAAAATAGAAGATATCTTCAGTGGAGAAAAACAAGTATCTGGTATCTTGCAAAATAAGACTAAGTACAGATTTCGACTTGAATATTTTGACAACCCTAAAAAACAAAATTTATTACCTGATATTGTTTCGTATGAAGGTGCTTCCAGGGATTTTAAACTGGCGATTGAAATATTGATAGATTATTATTTTAATAAAATTGAACAAGTTGATTCTCAAACAATAAACCTGTTTACCAATTCTGATTCAGAAAAACGAAAAAACTATATCAAAAAAGGCATGGGGCTTCAATTAATGAATAAGGATGTTTTGTTTAAAAAAGAAATACAAAACATAAGAACAATTCAGGATAAAACTTTAAACATCGAAGGTGATGAATATCTTTTATCAGATATACAGAGAATACAAAACAGCAAAGAATTTGAGATTAATGAGTATGACATGGAAGACCTGATTGATTTTAAAAACAATATTGAAGACCAAAACAAAGCGTTTTTTTGGATACCTGGAGAGTTGTACAAGGGAAAAATCCTTAATGGAGAAAAATCAGGCAAAGCTGTATATATAGCCTACTTTTACTCTTTTTTACGGAAAAATTCACTTGCAAATAATAAAGCCATAGCCTTGGAGGCTAAGGTGGATGATCGGGGCCCTAGTCAAAGTTGGATTCCTCACCATGAACTTGAACGTCCCTTTAAGGTAAATATGGAAAATTTTATGCAACCTGTCTTTTTTTCTGAAGAAAGCCGGAAGGTTGTTGGGCTGTATGACCGCAAAACAAGATGCTATCAGGGTCCATATAATAATGACAAGTACACGAAAATTAAGAAAAAAAAGAAAATATTATGGGATATATATGAACTGCTTTGCAATCCTGATTATATTCACGACCACATAAAACTTTCCGGAAACAATATAGTATCTGATTTATCAACAGATAATAATATTTGCCTGGAACTGGAATTAACTACGAATAAGGATATTGGACTACATCTTAAGAAAAATTTTTATATACTACTCTACATAAAATCAATTAAAACAAAGTGAAGAATGAGGCGCACAAGATATGACAAACTATTCTAAGCGGCAAAATCTTACTAAAGACGATATTAATATCATAAACAATGATATTTTTATAAAAGATGTAAAATTGGGAGGGCCTTTTATTGATATTTTTTTAGGCAAAAATTGCGGTCTTAATGATGATCATAAAAAAACAATACTTTTATATTTTTGGGAATCAAGAGATCTAATTGACGTTAAATATGAAAACAATAAGTTTAAAGTATCTTTCAAAAATGACCTATTGGACCCGGTTATGGTCTTGCATGATCCTGAAAAGAACGAGTCTTTTAAGGTATATTGTGATTTTGGAACTTTGTTAAATATACAGGCACATACATTTAAACACTGTATTGCTGACTACTGGATAAACAGGGGATCAGCGCCGGATTTCATAGAAGAGAACGAAGAATTTTTCAAGGAGTTCTGGTGCAAATTTACTAATGTTAACTGTAGTTTTTTTTTAGATATTAAACTTTCAGATATTGATACGTGTGAAAAAGCAAAAGTTAAATTTAAAACTCTCGAAAATGAAAGTGATAACCGATCAATGGAAAAAGTAAAAAATAGGAAAACGCACAAGTTTGCTACACGTAATTGGTGTCTGGACTGCATCAATGAACATAATGGCCCGGATACCTTCCTGAAATGCTGGAAACTTTTTTCAGACAATAATATCCATGAATTGTATCTGAAAAGAATAAGAGACTGGATTGTAGAAACAATACAGGATCAAAAAAATATTGAGCTTTACAAAGGCAACACGACAGAAGGCGCACCGGAAAGACGTCATATCCATTACAGAAAGAAGGGTAATTTTTGTATTGCTTCCTATGCATTGGATTATGAAAGCAATAAAAAAGGTCATGTTTTTTGTCTGGTATTTAAAAAATATGGAAGAAATGGATACCACCTGCAAACCGCATATCCTTTGATTGTATCAAAAAAACCAGTGCCAGAGATATATTTAGACGCAAAAAGAAAATCAGGAAATGAGACAATTTTAAATTGCTGTCATGTCAGCAATTGGACTGGTATTAAAGAATTGCTATGTGGAAATTGAAATTTTAAGAAACGCAATAATAAGAGAAAAAAGCTATTAAATATAAAATAATATGCTGCGAATTAAACAGCTTGTTACAAACAGGACTTTAAAATGAATGTTTCAGAAATAAATATTAGAGAAAAAGAATACTATCTATCAATAATAGAGGAACACTGCTCTCAACTTGAAAATTACCCTGGAGAATCTGACAGTATCGAATGCTTATTTAATATTTTGAGGGAGATGGGTTATCTTTTAATGTATGGTTTTGAACCTGATAGCAAGCTGTTAAACCGAGTCAAAAAGCTTTTTCCTGTAATAAACGAAAATACAGCCATATTTTCTCCTTCTTTTATCGACTTTATTTCACTTGAAATAGAAGCCGAATGGTATAAAAAACTGTGGCTTAATCACAAAAATTTTATTAAAGACCCCCCAACTCTAAAAGAGAAGCCTCTTATTGAAGAGGCATGGGAAAAGGTTTTTAATTATATGAAACAAAGAGGGCTGGAGCTGATTACTGCCGGTCTTGATATATTTGCTGTTTTTTACTCAAAGCAGATATTGTTTGAAGATATCCAGAGTTCTGATGGCTGGCAGAAATCCTGGAAAATGTTTTTAGAAAAATCAGATATTTTTTTCAATACTTTATTTAATATAGAAGAAAAATATTTTTTTCATGTTTCAGATCCAGTTTATAAAATAATATGTAACTATGCTGAAATTAAAGAAAATATCCCGCAACCTCCTGCAAATTTTATTCATTTTATTCGCAGCATATCTAAACCCGGAAAAAGCTATGCTGCTGATTCTGCATATAGAATAATTATCTCTCCTGAAGAGGCAGAGGAAATATACTTTAATATATCCTGTAACTACAATGATGATTCTCAGGAATTATCCAAGATTTATCTGTATGAATGTGCTCTTGCTGAAAAGGTTATAAAACAGTTTATAATAAAAAAGTGTCTTTCAGAAAAGGCATCTGACAAAACTAAGCTGCCACCCATAACAGACTGGAAGCTGCTCTCAAGCAGTGATGGTGAATTTTATTCTGTTTTGCCAATGGTAAAAGCCGGAAATAAAGAGTATCCTGTCTGTGTTATCCCGCCCCGTTTGAAAGGTTTCAGCATACGGAATGATTTAATTAAAAAAAATGGATCAAGCTTAAATGGCGTTCTATTTTGCTCATTTAAAAAATATCCTTCCGATGAAATACTTGTGCGTTTTGATAACTATATTGAAAAAGACCGGGTTCTTGAACTTCTTAGAAATACAGATGCTGTTAAGGGATTGCAAAATGTAACAAAACTATCTTTTGATGAAGTTTATAAATATGACAAGCGCGATGAATTCCTGCAAGAAGCTGCGGAAGCTGTAATAGGGCTTGAAAAACAACCCAAATCTAATCTGATTAAATTTCCGGAACAAACTAAAGAAATATTTGAAGTGGTTGATAATTTGTTGTTCATAGGCAATCAATGTGCTGATGATTATAGCCCTTATGAGAAGGCGATGTCTGATGAACATGAGATTAACTACTATATTTCGGTTAAATCTTTAAAAGATGCAACTTTTCTTGTTCCTGATCCTGACTCTATGTTTTCCAATCAAAGTGTTGCCGAAGCCGTCGATAAAAGTTTTCAAGAAAAATGGCAATGTATATGGTTGTTTTTTGACAAGAACTCTAACGTAATTGACACGATTCAAGGCCCCACTGAAATAAAGATAAAAGGTGTAAAAATTGATAATGCGCCTGACCGTGCCGAGTATGTTGTATTTTTCATAGGTTCACTCGAAACAGTTAATAACATGAAAACCGGATATAACAAGAATAAAACCTTGGAAATCACCAAGGAAGAAGAATTTTATAGGATTATATACGGCCTTGAAAAATAATTTCAAAGGAGATCGCAGATGAACATCAAATCGTCTTTGCCGGATTTTTTTGAAGCGTTTCAAAATATAGTGTATGAAGCAGATACAAAAAACAGCATGGAAGAGCGCAAAAGATATCTTGCCGAAAAGGGGGATATTTTTCGACAGGGACTTTTGGCATTAAAAGAAAGTAAAAATGAAAGTAAAAACTTGGTCGCTCTTGGCGTTATGCTGAAGATTGTTGAGCAGTTTGATATGAATTCTTCGGTCTCTTTTTTTGAGACAGTACCATCACGTGAACTCTGTAAAGAGTTTGATTCTCACAGCGATGAAATCAATGAAAAGGTTATAGAGATAACATTTGTCAGAGCAGGCAAATTATTTGAAAAAGCAAAAACAGGCCAATCTACAAAAAAATATTTAGACAGGCACCGTTTTATTGAAACAGCGATTCGCCTTGTATGGGAACTTTTTCCCGCAGATGCCAGCACAGACTGGCCGTATCAGAAGATTAAAAAAACAGTGCTATGTGAATTTATTGCAAGGTGCTACCTGCTTCGTTCAAGACTGGCTCTTCCAAAGGGTTCTGATATTCCGGAAAAAAAGATTGAGGCTATTTGCAAGGCATGGGACTGGTTAAAGGACGCTGGCAGTGAAACAGATGATCTGAAAATTGAAATTGCGCTTGAAAAAGACAGGTGGGAGAAAAATTTATCCGAAAACTGGATAAACGAAATCATAGATAAGTTTTTCAAAAACAAAAACAATACGTTTGACTATTCAAATCACATACACAGGGCAGCATATGACAAAGGCCGCCAGTCCGGAATTTTGCAGGATGACTTTGATAATGAAATTTTAAAGCTTTCCGCAGACAATAATAGCCCTAATGATCCTTTCTTTTTTCTGCACCAGGCAAAAGCCTCATTCAGAAAAAAAACTAAAGATCTGCCTGATAGACTTGAAAAGGCCGTTAATGCACTTAAAGGAGTCCCTCTCTCCTATCATCTCTGGGATGATACTGTTGATCTTATCAAAAAAGCAAAAGAAAGAGAAGCAAACGGCTGGGATGGTGCCGCTGTAAAGGCATGGGAAATCTGCATGCAGGAAGAGGCAAGGTTGAAACTTGGCATACAGATAAGATGGTACTGGTCAAGGCAGGCTGATCTTTATGAGCTTGCGTTTATGGCAGCTATTCACAAAAAAGATCCTGTTCTTGCAGCAAAGACAGCGGATTCCCTTAAAAGCAGACCCGCTGTTAAGCTTGTTCAGGCAGAGAATAATCTTGAAAAAAATGATAGAAAACAGCTTGAAAAATTCAGAGAGATTGAAACAAATTTTGCTGCAGGAAATTTTCACACAAGGCTGGAAGACGCTAAAAAATGGCATACCGATTCTTTTCTGAATATACCGGATATTCAAACCATTCCTTTAGGGTGGACAGCGGTTCATTTTTATATTTCTTTAAATGACACAGGCTATGCGGTTATAATTAATGCTGACGGAAAAAATGAGATAGAAAAAATTAAAATAAAACTCATAGAAGAAACGTGGAATGCTTACAAGGACTGGAAAGTTGCTCTGCAGAAAGCAGGAGATAAGTATCTTAAGGATACATCGGAATCTTTAAAAAAATTGTGCAAAGCCTGCGGAAAAATGCTTAAACCTGTTCTTAAAAAGGCCAATACCAATAAAATCATTTTTATCCCACACGGTTTTTTGCACCTGGTACCGATTCATGCTGCCATGATGAATGATAATGACCCGCTTTTTAATACCAGGACATGTCTTTTTCTTCCTGCATGGTCTCTTGCGCCGGATACTTCCAGTCTGAACAACAATGATAAAGCAATTCTTCTGACCAACTGGACTAACAAAACTGACCTTGAAAAATTTATTTATCACGAAAAATGGACTAATGGAAAAAAGACGGAATGTACACACAGCGATTATCTTTCGCTGTTCAGTTTCTCGAACGATGACCCGGCGGCGCTCCTTGCCTTTTACTGCCATGGTCAGGGGGATTTTATGAATCCATACAGGTCAGCTCTTAAAATGCATAAAGGACCGCTTACTCACCAGGCCATTGTGCAGGAAACTGATAGAAAAGCGCTATTGGGAACCAAAGTAATTCTTACAGCATGTGAAAGTGATTTTGTGTCAGGAAAAAAGGACATTGCGGATGAACATCTTTCCATTGCATCCGCATTTCTGCAGAAAGGAGCGTCAGAAGTATGCGGAACTCTTTTTAAATGTTCACCCGATATAGCAGGGGACATCATTGCCGGCTCCCTTGATGATTCCAATCTTGCTTTATATGAAACAGTCCATAATGTTCAGCGAAACTGGATTAAAGAAAAACCTGATGAGCTATATAAAGCCGCAGCTTTCAGAGTTATGGGGTTTCCTGTAAATAATGAGGAGGTATAGCCATGGATAATCTTAAAATAGAAATAACTTTCACCCAGCCTGTCAGGGTGGTTCCATGGCAAAAAAAGGAAAAAAGGAAATTCGACAAAGCATATAAACGCGGGGGAACTTTTGCAAACTGGCATATGGAAAAGGAATTAGAGGACTTAGGGCGGCCATATCTTACCGGCTCTATTCTCAGATCCGCACTTTTTGTAGAACTTGAAAAATTACTTGCAGTTCATAATCCATATAAATGCTGTTCAAGGCCTGATAAAATCGAAGATGGTATATCGCTCCCTGATTTTATCCGAAAAAGAGCCGTGTATAATTATGGTTCAGAATCAGGTTACTGTACCCAGGACAATCCATGCCCGTTATGCCTTTTAAAAGGACGATATGACAAATTAAGGCGTAAGAAAAAAACAGAAAACAAACAGGAGCTTCTAAAAAATTTTACAGTCCATTTTTCAAATATTGAAAGCAAGTCTGATAATCTTATCTGGCAAGAAACTGCTGTTGCCCGGATTGTGAACAGAGTTGATCCTGAAACCGGCAAGGCAAAGGATTATTTTACAATTTATGAAATAGAGCCTTCCATAAGCGGAAACTACTGCGGAACAATAACTATCAATAATAACAATCCGGAACAAACAAATAAGGTAAAAAAACTCATTTCAGCCGGTCTTGCTCAGATAAAAGTGCTTGCAGGCAGTATATGCAGAATTGACATTACAAACGAAATCCATGACAGACTGATAAAAGATTATATGGGTGTTGACGATGTTTCAGCAGACCGGGGGAAAGACGATCCTGAACAGGATACACCTATTGAAAAAAGCAATGTTACTGAAGATATCACAAGTGCGGCAGAGGAGATATCAGCCATTTTTAAAAGCGGGAGCAAAGAACAAAAATTAAGATTTACCGCAGATGTTATTCGTGAGTTGAGACATAAAAATTTTTCAATTGTGAACGACTTTCCAAAGGGAAAAGATAACAGCGGACATTTTTTATGGGACCAAAAATCTTCACGCGGAAATAAGACACTGCGGGAAATACTGAAAACCAGTGCGGCAAATATTCCTTCCGCTAAATGGCGCTTTTTTTGTGAAACTTTGGGACAAAAGCTTTATGAATTATCAAAAAAATCAGGCACAAGAGCGGTGGCGCTTCCCCGTCTTCTTGGTGAGACAGAATATTTTGGCGATTCCTCAAAAATTAAAGATTCATATATCCCCCATGAAAGCGCGCCATCAGTAAAATTTACAATAACAGGTGTTTTAAAAGCTGAAACTCCATTTTTCTTTGGAAATAAAACCACATCTTCCCAGACAAGCAATGCAATTCTTTTAAACAGGGACAACAGTTTCAGGCTGCCTGCCTCTGTTATCAGGGGGGCGCTTCGCAGGGATCTGCGCGCTGTTATCGGTGACGGCTGTAACATGCCGGTTGGAGGAAAGCCCTGCGACTGTCCTGTGTGCGTGATAATGAAAGGATTGATTGTTGAAGATAGCAGATCATCCTGCACAATGCCGCCTGAAATCAGA
>Ga0255423_10004_pt2 | contig 15563 bp, 10 predicted proteins | sample ANMaggSeSYBR02H3_FD_182659 | JGI IMG/M metagenome (GOLD analysis project Ga0255423, IMG submission 182659) | Sediment cell enrichment communities from methane seep in Santa Monica Basin, California, United Staets - ANME aggregate JGI... | ecosystem: Environmental > Aquatic > Marine > Cold seeps >...
ATATGTCGGGATACACGGACGACGCAATTGTTCATCACGGTGTTCTGGAGCCGGGGCTGAATTTTCTTGAAAAGCCTTTTACACCGAAAGGTCTGACCCTCAAGGTGCGGGAGGTGCTGGATGAGTGAATAAGAATATAACCGCACACAGGATTATAATTTCGATATTATTCGGGTTGCTTGGCTTTGTCGCAAACTTTTATTTTAGTTTCTCTTTCCCACCCTATACAGCAACCGTTTTAATAGGATTGCTGTTTCCAATGCTAAAACTCTGACCTGGGGTTGGAAGTATGGATTACTGTCGGCACTAACCGGCGGCTGTCAATCTATGTGGTGCTTATGGGGTCCCAGCAATGGTTATGCTGCGTTTTTTGTCGTGCCTCCTTTCACATTATGGATCATATGGCACGGGATCTGCGCCAACTTACGCAGAAAACAAAAAGATCATAAGTGGTGGTTAAACATATATGCTGTTGATGTCCCATTTAGGATGCTCAGTACAATGAATCTATATACACTGAGCAGATGGGCTATAACACTAAACCCACCTCCCTGGAATTGGGCAGCTAATTCAACAAATATAATCCCATTACATTTTTCTAACTTCGTAGTCATAAAACAGGCTGTAGTAGGATATATAGTCTTGCTTCTCGCAGATGTATTACTAAAATTCAAGTTTATAAGGACATTTTTCAAACAAAAGGAGCAATATTCCCAGGAGTACACAGGCTATGTTATGAGTGCCTTTATTGCTTTTGGTGTCCTATTTTGGGTTTTTGACAGCCTTCTTGGGTTCATGGTGTTTTATACCGAACGTAAGCGAGCTGAGGAGGCGCTGGTAGAGAGGGAAGAAAAATTCCGTTTACTAGCAGAGAATTCTATTGATTGTATCTGGATGCTGAATACCAGGCTGAAATTTACTTCTCGTTGCCGAGAAGTTGATTGCGGAATGAAGAAAATCCCTACGCGAAGATGACCGCAATGCCTATTACGCTGACACAGGCGTACCATTGCTGGTTGAAGAAGTGCACAAAGCCGGAGCGCTCAGAGAAAACCTTGTGGCAAATGTTATAGGGGGGAGCTTCATTGCATGCGTTATACAGGGAAAATACCATTGGCAGGTGCAATGTGGATGCTGTTATCAAGGTATTGAAAGATTATGATATTCCAATACAAAAAAAGAAGGTAGGAGAAAAATTTAGAATTGCTGAATATTGACATGGTTAAAGGACTTGAAAAGATTCTCAAGCATTTAAATAAGAAACGGGGTTTTGATTTTTCCGGATACCGTACTCCCATGATCGAACGTCGGGCTGGAAAGCGACTTTCAGCTTCAAAATGTAAAGATTATGATGAATATCTCCACTTCATCCGGGAACACCCGTATGAGCTTGATAACCTGGTGGATGTTCTGACAATCAATGTAAGCCGATTTTTCAGGGATTCGCTGAGCTTTGAATATATTGCTGAAAGAATTCTTCCTGTTATTGTTCATGAAAAAAAGAAGTCCGCTGATCCTTGTCTGCGAATCTGGTCAACCGGCTGTTCAATGGGTGAAGAACCTTACACTATTGTTATCCTGATTAATGAAATTTTTGAGAAGGAAGATCTCAGTTTGAATTTGAATATTTTTGCCACGGATATTGATTGCAGGGCATTAAAAAAGGCCAAAGAGGCGGTCTATTCCTTTGAAAGCATCAAGGATGTCAAATACAGACTTTTGACCAAATATTTTAAAACTCAAGACGAGTCATTTATATTAATTCCAGAAATAAAGGAGGCAGTAACTTTTGCTTTTTACAATATGCTTGATAAAAAAAGTTACGCACCCCCTGAAAGCATATATGGTGATTTTGATATGGTATTCTGCCGAAATGTTCTGATTTATTTTAACACACAATATCAGGATCTAATATTCGACAAGTTATATCGCGCATTGGCCAGACACGGCTATCTAATATTAGGGGAAGCAGAGAGGCCTTCAATAAAATTTCAAACACATTTCAAAAAGGTAACCGAGTGCTGCCATATCTATCAAAAAATGTGAACCCAAGGTAGGGGCGAATCTTGTATTCGCCCTAATCATGGCGATCACAAGGATCGCCCCTACGAAATTCATGCGTAATCTGTGGATGGAGAAAAAATGAAACGAAAAATACAATTTAAGAGCCTTAAAACCCGTCTGACCTTCTGGTTTCTTGTTTTAGCGCTTTTACCATTACTTGCAGGCATGACATTAACATATTTTCAAAGCTCCCAATCTATCAAAAAAGAGGCATTCAATAAACTATTGGCGATTCGGGATTTAAAAGTTAAAGAACTTAATTCATGGTTAGATGATAGGCACGACAATTTGCTGACGGCTTCGGAAGACTTTGAAATAAGAAGGCTGGAAAAAGCAATTATGAAAAAAGACCGAAATAAAAGTGACATAGCTGTGCTTGAAAATGGAAGGAGAATTTTAAAACACTATCTGAAACATCAACCGGAACAATACAGCGAAATATTTATACTTCATCCTCATTCCGGACAGATTGTGATCTCTACCAACAAACAGTCTGATGGAAAAGAAAGATTAAATAATTTATACTTTACAGAACCTCTGAGAACCAGACAATTATATATCAAAGACATCTATTATTCAAAAACCGAAAAAAAAACCGTCATGGCTTTTTCTATTCCGATATTTTGTTTTGCCCAAAACGGCAAACACATTGTGGGTGTATTGGTCGCCCGTGTTGATTTAGAGAATTCACTCTTTCCGTTGCTTTTGTCTCAAACAGGGATGGGAAAAACCGGAGAAACCATAATCGTAAATAAAGATTTGACAGCTTTAAATGAGCTAAGAAGCCCTGAACATAAAACTCTAATTCTTAAGATTGAAACAGAGCCGGCATTACTCGCTTCCCAGGGAAAAACCGGCATTATTGAGTCTATGGATTATCGGGATAAAGAGGTGCTTGCAGCATATACATATATTCCAAAGACCAAATGGGGATTTGTATCCAAGCAGGATCAAAAAGAAATATACGCTCCTATATATTCTTTGATTATGAATCTTGTGATTCTTTTTATTTTATCATGCGTATTAATTTATTTTATAGCAAGTTTTCTTGCAAGAAGTATTGCTAAACCAGTCATGAAAATGGCCGAGGTTGCCCAAAAAAACGGGGAAGGAGATCTCTTTGCCCGGAACCGGGCGCAGAGCGCTGATGAGTTTGGATTTCTGGCGCAATCATTCAATATTGCGGCCGATTTTGCGGCCTCCCAGATTGAAATTCAAAAAGGCAGGGCTGATATCAGAGAAACCATGGCGACTGCCAAAAAACTGACTGATTTTAGAAAAAACATCTTGAGAAAACTTGTTGAGGTTACGGATTCCAATATGGGCGCTTATTGCCCGCGCAACCCGAAGAATAATACTTTTGAGCGCTTCACCTCCATTGGCATCAGTCCTGGGCTTTTGGAGCCGTTTGATGCTTCTGTTTTTGAAGGTGAATTCGGACAGGCTCTTGCAACCAGAAGAATATCTCATATAAAAAACATTCCGGAAGATACGATCTTTAAATTCAAGACATTTACCGGAACCATATTACCCAAAGAGATTATTACCATTCCTGTAGTCATTGACGACCTGGTTGTGTCGGTTGTCTCGCTTGCAAGTCTCAATGCCTATTCTAAAGAAAGTCTGGAGATTCTGAATCAGGTCTGGGGCGTTATGAACATGAGCATTTCAAATCTGCTGGCAAATGAAGCGACAAAAAGGCTTGCTGAGGAGTTAGAAGGCATGAATCAGGAGTTACAGGCACAGACAGAGGAACTCCAGACTCAGGCTGAAGAACTCCAGCAGACGTCAGAAGAATTACAGGAACAGAATGAGGAACTTGAAGTACAGAGCCGGCAGGTTGAGGAAGCCAACCGCCTGAAAAGCGAGTTTTTATCCAACATGAGTCATGAACTCAGGACTCCCCTTAACTCTGTCATGGCGCTATCCAAGGTTCTTATGATCCAGGCAAAGGACAAACTTTCCAAAGAAGAGATTAACTACCTTGAGATCATTGAACGGAATGGAAAGCAGCTTCTCTCTTTGATTAATGACATCCTTGACCTGTCCAGGATAGAAGCCGGCAGGATGGATATAAAGCCGAAATTATTTTCAATACATTCAACCATTGAGACCATTATGGAAAGGCTTGAGCCTATGGGTGAAGAAAAGGGTATTGATCTGAATCACGAGATTCAGGATAATCTCCCGCAAATTGAAAGCGATGAACAAAAGGTGCATAAAATCCTTCAAAATCTTATGGGAAATGCCGTCAAATTCACAGAAAAAGGACATGTAACCGTCTCTGCTCGCAGTGATGCAGACAAATTTTATATTGAAGTTGCAGATACGGGCATTGGGATGTCCAATAAAGACCTGTCCTATATATTTGAAGAGTTCAGACAGATTGACGGCACTTCCGCCAGGCCTTATGAAGGCACAGGTCTTGGTCTCGCCATCGCCCATAAGACCGCCAAAATACTGGGCGGAGATCTATCAGTAAAGAGCGCCCCTGGAAAGGGATCAACATTTATTTTAACCTTACCGCTTAAATGGCCCGGGCCGGCTGAACCTCTATCACTGACAACACCCGCTGAGATCACTCCGACGCAAAAAACTATCCTAACTGCAAACGACGAGCCGGAAATTGAAAACCAGCATAAATACCAGGATATCAAAAAACCTGAAGCCGGCACTAGAATTCTTGTGGTTGAAGACAACGAAGCCGCTGTCATCCAGGTAAGAGAAGTTCTGGAAAGCGAGGGCTATAAAGTGGATGTGGTACGCGGCGGTCAGGAAGCGCTTGAGTATGTTAAGCAAACAATCCCTGAAGGAATTATCCTGGATCTGATGATGCCGGAGGTTGATGGTTTTGAAGTGCTGGAAAAAATCCGCGGCACCAGAACCACAGCACAAATTCCGGTCCTGGTTCTCACAGCCAAAGATCTGACGCGGGAAGATTTCAAGAAATTAGGCGACAACAATATCCAGCAGTTGATTCAAAAAGGGGATGTGGACCGCCAGAACTTATTATTCAAGACCAGATTAATGCTTGACGCAAAACCAGGAGTAAAACCCGCAAACCAATCCCAAGTACCCAATACCCAGTGCCCAGTACCCAAAACCATCCTGGTGATTGAAGACAATCCCGACAACATGATTACAATAAAGGCTGTGTTGCAAAACAAATACAGCATACTGGAAGCAACAGATGGAGAACAGGGGCTGAAAAAAACGCTTGAGGAAAGTCCTGACCTGGTTCTTCTTGATATATCTCTGCCTGAAATGGATGGTTTTACAGTGGTCAGGAAGATAAAAGAAAACAAAGAAACCAGACATATCCCTGTTATTGCGCTGACTGCCCGCGTAATGAAGGGCGACAGGGAAAAGACTATTGAGGCTGGCTGTGACGACTACATTGCCAAGCCCATTGAGCCGGAAAAAGTTCTTGAAACGATTGTGAAGATGTTGGGAGAAGGAAAAAACCATGCCGAAAATATTAGCTGTTGATGATAAAAAGGATAACTTGACTGCTCTTTCAGCATTATTAAATGCCTTGATTCCCGGTTGCAATGTGATAACCGCTCAATCAGGAGCTGAAGCTTTGGAAAAAGCAAAAACCGAGTCGCCTGATACGATTCTGCTTGATATCAAAATGCCTGTAATGGACGGATATGAAGTTTGCAATAGACTGAAATACGATGAAACAACAAAACATATTCCGGTTATTATGATTTCCGCCATCAAGACAGAATCAGAAGACCTTGTTAAAGGGCTTGAGACCGGAGCAGATGCTTATCTGGCCAAACCCATTGATGAATACGTGTTAATTGCGCAGGTTAAGACAGCCCTGCGGATCAAGAAAGCAGAAGATCATTTGCGCAGACAAAAAGACTTGCTGGAAAGTACAGTGCAGGATCGAACTGCCGAATTGCTGCGAACAAACGAGCAACTAAAACATGAAATAAATAATCGCATAAATGCGGAGAAAAAATATCGGATGCTGATCGAGACAATGAACGAAGGCCTTTTCCTGATGGATGAAAACTTTCTAATCACTTTTGCCAACAACAGGCTCTTTGAAATATTAGGATACCTAAAGGAAAAAATTATTGGAATGTCCGTGCATAATTTCCTTAATGTAAGAAACCAGCGTATTTTTGACGAACAGATGGAATTACATAAAAAAGGCGACCACACAGTTTATGAACTTATATTCATTAGAAAAGACGGGCAAAAAATTCCTGTGATCGTATCACCGAGCCCTATTATTGATGCTGATGGTCAATTTAAAGGCAGTCTCGCTGTTATTACAAATATTTCCGAGAGAAAACAACTCGAAACCCAACTCCACCAGGCCCAAAAGATGGAGGCCATCGGCACACTTGCCGGAGGGATTGCCCATGACTTCAACAATATACTGACCACCATCATCGGGAATGCCGAGCTTGCGTTGATGGATGTCATCAAGGATGAATCCTTACGTAATGGAATAGAAGAAATCAAAAAAGCCGGGGAAAAAGCAGCCTCTTTGACCCGCCAGCTTCTTGCCTTCAGCCGCAAGCAGATTATCCAGCCTGAGATCCTTGATATTAATGAATCATTAATAGATATAGAAAAGATGCTTGGTCGCCTGATTGGGGAAGATGTTGAGCTGTTGACGATTCAAGCATCTGAATTATGGCAGGTGGAAATAGACCCCGGTCAGATAGAACAGATGATCATGAACCTTGCGGTCAATGCCAGGGATGCCATGCCAAAGGGTGGCAAGCTCACCGTTGGAACAGCCAACGCTGATTTGGATAAAAACTATTTTCGCGAGCGCGGTATTCATGAAGAAACGCCAGGCCATTATGTGATGCTAACTATAAGCGATACCGGCAGCGGGATGGACAAAGAAACCCAGGAACATATCTTCGAGCCTTTCTTCACCACAAAGGAAGTCGGCAAGGGCACGGGACTGGGTCTGTCCACAGTTTACGGCATTGTCAAACAAAACAATGGCTTTATCTGGGTTTACAGCGAGCCCGGCCAGGGTTCTACATTCAAAATATATCTGCCAAAGGTAAAGGGCGATGCAAAGCCGAAGGAAAAAGAACAAACCCCTAATGACGATCTTAGCGGTTCTGAGACTGTTTTGATTGTAGAAGATAATGATTCGCTCCGAAATTTTGCGCAAAAGATTCTCTATATCTATGGGTACAGTACCCTGAATGCTAAAAATGGCGAAGATGCGCTGAGGGTCTGCAAGGAGCATAATGGTCAAATTGATCTGATGATAACCGATGTAGTAATGCCCAAGATGGGCGGCAGGGAAGCAGCAGAACGACTGCAACCTCTCTATCCCCGGATGAAGGTAATTTACATGTCAGGATACACGGACAACGCCATTGTTCGTCACGGTGTTTTGAAGCCAGGGCTGAATTTCCTTGAAAAGCCTATTACACCGGAAGGCCTGGCGCGCAAGGTAAGGAAAGCGCTGGAAAGTGAATGAAAAGTGAGAAGTGAATGAAAAGTGAGAAGTGAATAGTGAAAATTGAATATTTGTGGAAGTCGCTACGCTCCATTATTTTCAATATTTAATGTCACAGTTCCTTAATTTTTCACTATTCACTATTCACTATTCAATTGCAATGATGGAGCGAAGCGATACAATAAATATTCAATTTTCAATATTCACTATTCACTTTATAGGGAATGTATGCCGGCTGAAAAACAAACGCACGAAAAAATCAATCAAAAAAAGATGTTACCAAAAACCATTTTAGCACAATGGCAGACTACCTTTGATGCCATTAATGACGCTGTTTGTCTTTTGGACATGAATGGAAAGATTTTACGATGCAACAAGACAATGGAAAGCTTTCTGAAAAAATCCTCCAAAGAAATAATCGGCGGCACCTGCTGGAAACTTGTACATGGAACGGATAAACCTGTAAAAGGTTGCCCAATTGTACGCATGAAAAAGACCCTTTGCAGAGAAACCCTCGTTTTGAAGGTTGATGACAAATGGCTTAATGTCACTGTCGATCCTGTAATAGATGAAACAGGAAATCTTGCCGGCGCTGTGCACATTATAAGCGACATAACTCGACGCAAGCAGAGGGAAGAAGCAATAAAAGAATCCAAAGAACGTTACCGCGGTTTATCCGAAGCTAGTTTTGAAGCAATCTTTATCTCTGAAAAGGGAGTTTGTCTTGAACAAAACTCGACAGCAGAAAAAATGTTTGGTTACACATTATCAGAAGCTATTGGCAGGAAAGGTGTAGAATGGATTGCACCTGAAGACCGCGAAATGGTGATGAATAACATGCTGTCCGGTTATGAAGAACTATACGAAGCAACTGCTTTACGAAAAGATGGATCAACTTTTCCGGCTGAGATACAAGGGAAGATGATGCATTATAAAAGGAGGACTGTACGTGTAACCGCATTGAACGATATCACCAAGCGCAAACAAGCCGAGGAAGAACTAAGGAAAAGTGAACAGAGATTTCGTTCAATATTTGAGAATATTCCAAATATTGCTGTTCAAGGTTATGATGCGGACAGGAAAATAATTTTCTGGAACCAGGCAAGTGAGAAACTCTATGGATATAAGAAGGAAGAAGCAATAGGTAACCAACTGGAAGATCTGATAATTCCATTTGAGATGAGAGAATCCGTAATTGAAGCAGTTAGGAACTGGGTTGAAAATGGAATTCCTATTCCCCACGGGGAACTGAAACTAATGCGTAAAGACAAAACTACATTTCCTGTATATTCCAGTCATGTTATATTGAAAAACATCAATGGGGAACTTGAAATGTATTGTATTGACATTGATATGACCGAACGCAAGCAGGCAGAGGAGGCACTGCTGAACTCAGAAAAGAGGCTCCATTACCTTTCCTCCCAACTCATTACAGCACAGGAAAAAGAGCGAAGGCGGATCTCGTTGGAACTGCATGATGAGATGGGCCAAGCCCTGACAGCGATCAGCATCAATATTAGATCGATCGAGAAAGAGCTTCCTTTAGACCTTACTCCCTTGATAAAGGAGAGAATTGCGGAAATATATTCTCTCGCAGACCAGGCATCGGAGCAGATCCGTGAACTGTCCCATTATCTGCGGCCCTCCATGTTAGATGACCTCGGTCTGGTGCCCACATTGCGCTGGTACCTGGATGTATATAGAAAAAGAACCAACCTGGATGTGAAATATGAACCCATTAATTTTGAAGAAAGACCGAGCCCGGAGGTGGAAACGGTTATCTATCGGGTTGTGCAGGAAGCCCTGAATAATATCGTGAAGCATGCACAGGCCGGCAGTGTACTTGTGCGTGTGGAGCGCAAGGATAAGGAAGCTGCCGTTTTTATTAAAGACAACGGCAGGGGCTTCGAGGTGAATGAGTTTTTGGCTCCCGATGACCTGAAAGGCGGAATAGGCCTTTTGGGGATGCAGGAAAGGGTTAGTATATTGGAAGGCAAGTTCAGCCTTCAGTCAAGTAAAGGGCATGGTACCAGGATTTCTGTAGAAATACCGTTGCATTGAGGAGAGATCTAATGGACAAGACAAGAGTATTGCTGGTCGAGGATCACACCATCGTTCGAAAGGGTCTTCGCTCCCTTCTCGATAAAGAGACGGGTATTAAAGTGGTTGAGGAGGCCGAAGACGGAAGAGAGGCGATTCTAAAGGCTGAAGAGTTGTACCCTGATGTTGTGGTGATGGACATTGCCATGCCCGGGCTCAATGGCCTGGAAGCTACCCGACAGATCAAAAAACGTTTTCCTGACATAAAAATCATAATCCTGACCATGCATGCTAACGAAGAGTATATCTTGCAATCCCTTAAGGCTGGAGCCTCTGGGTATTTGGTCAAGAAAGCAGCCCCCGTCGAGTTGATTTCCGCGATCAATGCCGTTCACAAGGGCAATTCCTTCCTAAGCCCGTCAATATCCCGGACGGTCATCGATGAGTATATCCGGCGATCCAAAGAGATCAGCGAGGGAGAAGAAGGCTTTGAACAACTTACCGTCCGTGAGAGGGAGGTACTACAATTGATTGCGGAAGGTCGCAAAACACGAGAAATTGCTGAACTGTTGTATATCAGCATAAAAACGGTTGAAACACATAGAGCCCACATCATGAATAAGCTGGATATTCATAGTACGGCAGAACTGACCCGATACGCCATCCGTAAAGGAATCATAAGTTCCGACACATAACACATCAGGTCATTCACCCGCACCACTGCCCATAAGCCCCTTACGCGCCCGGGGCCAATCTCCCATTCACCCCCTGATAGTCCCTACAAAACAATGCGGGTCAATAATTTCAAATAGTTACATAATATTAAAAGATGAACGTCCAACATCGAACATCGAACGTCGAATGATGAAATTGCTTCGCTCCTTCAGTTTATAAATTGGCAGAATACATTATTCAAAATTCGAAGTTGGACGTTCGATGTTCGACGTTCATCTTTTAACAGGACCATCCTCGATTTTTGCAATATCTGGGTAAAATCTATATTTGAAAAATATAACTTGCATTTTTAACCTGAAAGGATAAAATTAAGACGCAATTGTTATCTGTAAGGTTAATTTTGCGATAGTCAAATGGGGGAATGATGAAAAAATTCACTGAAAGGTTTTTTAGCGCTCCTGCTGATAGCTTTTTTATTTTTGGCCCAAGAGGTACAGGGAAATCAACCTGGCTTAAAAAAACATTTCCGGATGCCTACCTCGTTGACCTGTTGGACGACAGGACATTTAGAAACCATATTGCACATCCGGAACGGATCAAACAAATTGTCAAGGCGAACCCACGAACAAGACGATACATTATTGACGAAGTCCAAAAGGCACCGGCACTGCTGGACAGCATCCACAGTTTGATCGAGGAATACAAAACACATCAATTTATTCTGACCGGCTCCAGTGCTCGAAAACTGCGCCGCGGTGGCGTAAACCTGTTGGCGGGTCGTGCCCTCTTAACCCATTTCCATCCATTTATGGCTGCTGAATTGGGCAATGACTTTTCGCTTGATGCGGCGCTCAGAAATGGCCTGATTCCTTTAATCGTATCGGCAAATGCACCCGGCAAAACACTGGAAACCTACATTACCCTCTACCTGAAGGAAGAGGTCAAGGAAGAGGGCATGGTGAGAGATATCGGCGCCTTCGCCCGCTTTCTGGAAGCCATCAGCTTTTCTCACGGCAGTATTTTAAATCTCAGTAATATCGCCAGAGAATGCCAGGTTTCCCGAAAGATTGTCGAAAACTATCTGGCGATTATTGAAGATCTGTTGCTGGGGTATAAACTTCCCGTTTTTACCAAACGTGCGAAACGCGCAATGACGGCACAGTCGAAATTTTATTTGTTTGATGCCGGCGTTTACTACCATTTGCGCCCCAGGGGTCCGCTTGACAGTCCCGATGAAATTGGCGGGATGGCCATGGAAGGCCTTGTTTTACAGCATTTTAAAGCCTGGTGCGATTACTCGGACGGTCAGGTGGACTGTTATTTTTGGCGGTCTCGGGGCGGCTCCGAGGTTGATTTCGTATTGTATGGAGAGCATCATTTCCACGCGGTAGAAGTCAAGAACGCAAAACAAATTCACCCCCAAAGCCTAAGATCACTTAAAACATTCCTGAGCGACTACCCGGAAGCCAGTGCGATGTTGCTATATAGAGGAACAGAAAAACTGATGGTTGATGGAATTCTCTGTTGGCCGGTTGAAGATTTTCTCCTTCAACTTAAACCGAACCACTGGCCTCCTTTCTTAGGGTTCGCTCAAAAATAACTTCACATTTTGATGCGCCGATCCATCCCGCATGGCTGCGTTGCTCGTTGGTTAAATAGCCTGCTATTCGCCCTCCTCGCGCCTTGCCATGCGTGCGCCTCAACCCCTGAAAATGTAAATTTATTTTTGAGCGAACCCTTAGTTTTCCTGCCTGTAACCAGCATTTAAAAAAATACTTTTCGGACAGGCACTAATTATCATTGCCTCCTACATAATGCCTGAACGAAAAGTCATGTTCAGGCAAAATCCGAATATCGAAATCCGAAATCCGAAACAAATTCGAATACCAAATGACAAAACGACCAAAACTAACACATTGGAAATACAATGTTTTTGTCATTAAAAAATTCGTATTTGGGTTATTGTTTCGTATTTCGTGCTTCGAATTTCGAATTTCTGACCGAAAACAGGGGTTTTCGGTCAGGCACTACATAGAAACCCTAATAAAAATCAGGGTTTTTTTCTAAAAAATCAGGGTTTCCCCGATATCCAGGCCATGCCCTTTATCCATAAGTGTTGAGACATATTTTTATCCTTAATTAATAATTAGTTATTAACAATTGATTATTTGTAACTACTCACGTAGTCAGGCTGAAGCTGTTTAGACTGAAGGCTGAAGGGGTCAGAAGAGCATGATTGCCGTACTTTGGCGGAAATATCTGATTCTTGCACCAAACATGGCTTCAAAATGCGCTTTTTCCTAACAGTCTTCAGCCTTCAGCCTATCCATCTAAGTAGTTACGATTATTTGTTTTATGTTTTTATATTTATGCCCAAAAAGCCAATAATAATAGTTAATAATCAATTTATAACTGTTAATTGCTAATGGAGAGATTACTTATGGGTAAAGGGCAAGCTCTTACCGGACAGCCTAAGGGGAGAAGACAGAATGCAGATTATAAAAGTACTGATTGCAGACGACGACATGAGATTCTGGCGGTTTGTCAAGGAGCTTTTTTCCTCTGAGGAGGATCTGCAAATTATTGGAGAGGCAAAGGATGGTCAGGAAGCTATACTCAAAGCAAAGGAACTTAAGCCGGATCTGGTTCTAATGGATATCAGTATGCCCCGGATGAACGGGCTGGATGCTACACGCCGGTTAAAGGGAATAATGCCGGAACTCGTGGTCATCATTCTCACGATTCACGATCTGGAGGAGTATAAGGTGGCGGCAACAGCCAGCGGTGCCTATGACTATATCTTAAAAAAATCCTTGATGGAAGACTTGATTCCAGCAATTAGACGGGCATTTAAATTCGAGGGAAAGTAAGGAACGTGGACGAAATAACTTCCCCAACTATAAATCACAGCTTCAGGCCGCCTTTGTCCGGTCTCAAAGCACAAAAATATTGAAATAGCTCGCTATTCCTTCAACTTTTGTGATCTGAGATCGAACAAATTCGACCCAAATCTGTGCGCCTACTTGAGGAAGTCATTTCGTCCACGTTCCTAAGGTAAAAACAGCCTTACTTCAATTCGACCCCGCAGGAAAACATAAAGACGGGCTCATCAACTGGGATAAAACCGAGATGTCCGGCGGGTTCAGTGATGTCGAGCCGCAAGATTATGATGTTTTAACCTAAATTGAGCGATTTTTTACTCAATCTGCGCCGATCTCTTGCGCATAAAGGCTTCGCAAAAATCCTCGACATATCCACGGGTATGCCTGCGGTTTTTGCAAATCCTTATGCATCAAGATCTCAGCACATATCTTCGCAAAAAATCGCTCAACTTAGGTTTAAAAAAGATGGCTGAAAAATACAGATTTCTGGGAGGTGACTGAGTTGAGATTCAGAACAAAACAGATGTTGGCCTTTTCATTGCTCATGGCTCTGATATGCAGCGCCTTTTTGGTCTTTTCATTAGTATTTTATAAAAACAGCATGATAGAGAAAACGCAATATCGTCGTGCCTCACTTGCCATACATTTGCATGCTGACATAATAGATATGGTGCTTACAAGGGATGTCCTGCAATTAACTGCGATACTAAGGAACATTTGTAAAGATGTGACTTACATAGATTATATCTTTGTAATTGATGATGACGGGCATTTGCTTGCGCATAACTTTGATACTGGTTTCCCATCCGAACTTTTTAACGCCAATTTGCTGCCGGCGGATAAGACAGCCTCCTCCAGACTTCTTATGACCAGTAAGGGACGCGTCAGGGATTTTGCAATACGCTCGGCCAGGCATATGCCGGGCGAGATCCATGTGGGAATGAATGAAGAAGTTTTCTACAAACAAATAGACGATTTCGTGAAAATAACCATAATCATGACGATTGTTTCTTTAGCGTTTGGGTTGTTTCTGGTTTATGCCATATCCGGTTATCTCAGCAAGCCATTGGAAAACCTTAGCCTGGGCATGAAAAAAATAGAAAATGGGGATTTGGAATACCGTTTGGAGGAAAAAGGGGACTATGAAATTTTAAACCTCCTCCAGGGCTATAACCGGATGACAGAATCAATACTGGATTCTACCACCAGACTGCAGCAGGCAAAGGAAAAGATAGAGAAACTCAATTCCCTGCTGTACGCTATTCGAAACATCAATCAACTCATAACCAGGGAAAAAGATCGGAATCGTCTGCTTCAAGGCGCTTGCGACAGCCTGATTGATGCTCGTGGTTTATATTCCGCCTGGATTACCCTGCTGGATGAATCCGGAGCATCTGTGACGTTTGCCGAAGCCGGTTTTAGTGGGGATTTCCTGCTCATAAAGAAAATGTTGCATCAAGGCGAGTTGCCGGCCTGCGGTCAGATAGCGCTCAAGCAACCGGATGTTGTGGTCACTGAAGACCCGGCTTCAACCTGTACAAACTGTCCATTAAAAGAGAGTTATGGTGATCGGTGGAGCATGGCTGTCCGGTTGGAACATGGGGGAAATGTTTACGGCCTGCTGACAATGACCGTCCCCAAAGATTTGATTATAGAAAAACAAGAGCTAACTCTATTTAAAGAAATCGCCGGAGACATTGCTATTGCCTTGCATACCATAGAATTGGAAGAAAAACACAAGCAGGCAGATGCAGCGCTGCTTAAAGAGCGTAATTTCTCGCAAAGCATTATTGATACAGCACAGGCTATCATCCTTGTTCTCAACCCCGATGGAACCGGGTGCAACACAAAAAAGTTGCACGATCAAGCAACCATTGGCAAGTCCTCTAATATGTTGTTGTTAAACATTTTTCTTACGACATAAAGAGCTTTGCGGCAAGCATTTTTCAGTTTACCTGTCAGAACTAACGAACGTAGAAAAATTATTTTTTCTGCATTCTCCCTCTTCCAGAACATGCCAGAGCCTTTGATGCGGAGGTTGATGACACGTCGAATTGCGCTCTCAACTGTCCCGCTACCAGTGGGCAGACCATTATTCCTGAATATTTTGTATTGAAACTTGGAGTGGTCTCCAAAATAATCGTTGAGCTTTTTCATGGCTGCCTTTAGAGTTTTCCTTTTGCCTAATAGCTTTTCCCTGACCAAGTCAGCAATTCCGTTAATATTACCGTTCCAGAGCAGTTCCTTGACCTGGCAGGACAATTTCCCTGTTTTCTTTTCTGATAACTTCAGTGTATTAGATATAATTTCAGTAACGACACTGATATTCTGCTTTGCGTGTGTATAGTCCAGAATGCGTTTGGCATTGGTCAGACCCAATTCACTGATGAGTTTGTCAATTCTTGGCCAGATACCCTTTCCGCCGTCGGCGCTGAATATGATTTGCGCTG
>Ga0255423_10054_pt2 | contig 15249 bp, 11 predicted proteins | sample ANMaggSeSYBR02H3_FD_182659 | JGI IMG/M metagenome (GOLD analysis project Ga0255423, IMG submission 182659) | Sediment cell enrichment communities from methane seep in Santa Monica Basin, California, United Staets - ANME aggregate JGI... | ecosystem: Environmental > Aquatic > Marine > Cold seeps >...
GATGCAAAGACACTGGATAAACTTATTGTTATGCTTTCACCTTTTACTGAAGGGAGTGATAGTATAAGGTTTTATCAAATTTGTGAGGCATGTTTGAAGAAGATGGTTTTGCTGGGGACTGGGGAGGTAACTGAAGAGGTTTTATTTCATCTGGTTTAGGAGTAATTTTGGATGTTGTCGTCAGGTGGTGTTTTGTGATTTTGGCGATAGCCTCGGGAAGTGGGAAAATCCCGGGAGGCTATCGCCAGAATGCGGCGGCACTATGGGGGTGTTTTTGCAGTGGAAATGGTGGTTTTTTTTGGTGGTAAAGTGGAGGTTATCGCCAAACATTTTATTTTCGAAAAGTCTATATATTAAAAGGGGTGATATTTAGTTGTTAAATGGGAAATAAAAGCAATAATACTGTTTTTTATTTTTCGCTATCAGTAGCCTTGCAGTGAAAATAGTATAGACCCGTTTTAGGGGATTGAAACATCTTTATCAGTAACTGGTCACTTATTTTTTGTGGTGAAAAGTGAAAATAGTATAGACCCGTTTTAGGGGATTGAAACCAAATCCCTTAGCTCTCCTCATCTTTCTTTCGTGAGTTTGTGAAAATAGTATAGACCCGTTTTAGGGGATTGAAACTATTATATTGCTGTGTTGATTTAGTCACCATATTCCATTCCCAGTGAAAATAGTATAGACCCGTTTTAGGGGATTGAAACAATATCTTTGCCAAACCATTTTGGCGGTATAAGTGAAAATAGTATAGACCCGTTTTAGGGGATTGAAACATTGCACTGCAGAATGTCCAGCAAACTTATCGTATGTGAAAATAGTATAGACCCGTTTTAGGGGATTGAAACAAACTCCAAATGTAGGTTCTGCTGGAAAATTTGGATGAAGTGAAAATAGTATAGACCCGTTTTAGGGGATTGAAACATTTTATAGTAAGTTCGTTTTCGTTATCTGAGGACTCAATCGTGAAAATAGTATAGACCCGTTTTAGGGGATTGAAACTTAGAATAGGTGTAGAAAGCTTCTTTGCTTCTATCGCGTGAAAATAGTATAGACCCGTTTTAGGGGATTGAAACAACCTTTTGTGTCTCCGATATCTACTTGTCCACAGATTTTTGGTGAAAATAGTATAGACCCGTTTTAGGGGATTGAAACAAAGTCGCACTCTCCCAAAGGAGTATCTTTCTTGATAGTGAAAATAGTATAGACCCGTTTTAGGGGATTGAAACATCTTACTGTAACATTATCTTTTGAAATAACCTCAACGTGAAAATAGTATAGACCCGTTTTAGGGGATTGAAACATTCCTGATATGCTAATTCTTTTAGCTGCTGCTTCAAAACAGTGAAAATAGTATAGACCCGTTTTAGGGGATTGAAACAATATCTTCAATGGCTGGCACCAAATTGCTACTGTTTCGTGAAAATAGTATAGACCCGTTTTAGGGGATTGAAACTTCCTCCTTTTCTACTGCTACTTCCGTTTTTGTTTCAGTGAAAATAGTATAGACCCGTTTTAGGGGATTGAAACAGGCTTGTTCGTGATCCGACTGTTTATAGTCGTACCAGAAGTGAAAATAGTATAGACCCGTTTTAGGGGATTGAAACAATCATTGCCAGTTTTGACTCGTTTCCATCGTGAGTCTCTAAGTGAAAATAGTATAGACCCGTTTTAGGGGATTGAAACAAGCCTTTTGATCTCTTCAGTGTCAGCACTGACATCGAAGTGAAAATAGTATAGACCCGTTTTAGGGGATTGAAACCTGATTCCATCCAAGACTACGCTGTGTACCGATTATCGTGAAAATAGTATAGACCCGTTTTAGGGGATTGAAACGTCATTATGCTTTAGCATTAAGTTCAAGAAATGCTTCTTTTGTGAAAATAGTATAGACCCGTTTTAGGGGATTGAAACATAAGATGTTATAAGATACGGACCGCTGTGCCATTGTGAAAATAGTATAGACCCGTTTTAGGGGATTGAAACCCATACCCTCGTCCCAGCTGATACGGATTGATGATGTTATGTGAAAATAGTATAGACCCGTTTTAGGGGATTGAAACAATTTTCTCTGTTCCCTGTTGTTGAGATGTCGCTGTAACGTGAAAATAGCATAGACCCGTTTTAGAGGATTGAAACTTTGGCACGATCAATATGATTAAGAACACTCCCAGGATCTGAAAGTTTGATATTTCATTATGTGATTCACTTATGAGAAAATTGATTTATGTGCAAGGCCCAACCCCGAGAAAACTATTTAAATACTAAAATTCACATAATGATTGAAACATTTAAGGTGATTTTAATGGAATCAATAAAAAATGTTGCGATAAATAATGTCCATTTGAGAGAAATACAGGAATCACTCGCCAGAGATGAAATTAAAATCCCGGTTGAAGAATTACTTGATATAATTATTGATCTTTCAGCAAAAAATGAACAAAAAATATTAGAAACTATCAAAAATCGAAAAATGAAATCAGATTTTTTGTTGAAAGAGTGGCTTTCTACCCCAGTTGAGATAGATAAAACAGATGCCGTACACGACCACGATTTGGTGATATAATAGTGTTTATAGACAGTGTGGTATGGATCGGGGCAAAACTCAAAAACGACCAGTGGCATGATCAATCAAATAAAATAATCAGACAATTTGTAGAAAACTCTAAAAAAATTGTTCACATCAATGATTTTGTTGTTTTAGAGACGGTGAATTTCCTATTGCGAAAAGGTGGTTTTGATACTGCATTAGCAACACTGAAGTTATTTAGAGAACATGAACGAATAAAGATTATACATATGACTGATCAGTTACTGGAACAAACGTATGATATTTTCATGAAGTACAAGGGACTATCTATAACAGATGCCTCTATTGTTGCAACAATGCACCAATTTGGAATCACTAAACTCTATTCATTCGATGGTGGTTTCGATAAAGTACCTGGGATTGAAAGATTGTATTATTAAGGCTCATATGTGCTGTTTGGTGCAGTCAGACTGCGTGCGCCTCACACTTGTGTGCGTGAAAGAGCGCGTACTGATCTATGTGTTGGCCCAATCACTGGTGGAGATCAAAGAGACTATACCGGATGTGACTGTGTACGGATGACGGGGGGAGTTTACCTTGGCGACATGAAATGGCGAGAGGCATTTGAGATATGGCAGATATGTCTCTTCCCCTGGATCTGGTAGAGGAATTTCGCCATCCTGTGATCGATGGACTTGTCCAGACCCTGGTAAACAAGGGAATTATAAAAGAAGATGATTTCCACAAGAAAAACAATGGTGCCTTTTTTTGAACAGGGAAGCATTCAAGCGTTTTCTCACAGCCTATGAAGAACGGATGGAAAAGCTTTTCCTGGACAGAGACGAAAATATTAATACCAGTTACCGTAAGCTTTTCCAGAGGCAGGTCTTGAATATGGAGCGGGCAATTCTCAACAGAGAGGAATATCAACCATTTCTGGTGCGGTAAATGGTGTTTGTAGTAATCTCTTATGACATTTCCGATGATGGGATGCGGAAAAAGGTGGCAAATATACTATTAGATCATGGAGTGAGGGGCCAGTATAGTGTGTTCAAATGCCAGGTCGATGCAAAGACACTGGATAAACTTATTGTTATGCTTTCACCTTTTACTGAAGGGAGTGATAGTATAAGGTTTTATCAAATTTGTGAGGCATGTTTGAAGAAGATGGTTCTGCTGGGAAGTGGAGATGTAACTGAAGAGGTTATGTTTCATCTGGTTTAGAGGTAATTTTGGATGTTATCGTTAGGTGGTGTTTTGTGAATTTGGCGATAACCTCCAGAGGTGGGAAAAACCCGGGAGGTTATCGCCAGAATGCAGCGGCACTATGGGGGTGTTTTTTGGTGATATATTGGAGGTTATCGCCAAACATTTTATTTTCGAAAAGTCTATATATTAAAAGGGGTGATATTTGGTTGTTAAATGGGAAATAAGAGCTATTTTACTGGTTTTTATTTTTCGCTATCAGTAGGCTTGCGGTGAGAAAAGCATAGACCCGTTTTAGGGGATTGAAACAGTTTTTAGAACTAGTGATAATATAAGTCCTACGATGTGAGAAAAGCATAGACCCGTTTTAGGGGATTGAAACTTTTATTTATTATCCGCAAGTCCCACAATTGCTATCGGTGAGAAAAGCATAGACCCGTTTTAGGGGATTGAAAATCTAAAACGAGATGGTAAGGGTGAAAATTCGTATCCGCTTCAAATCTAAGGGTAACGGACTCTATTTTTGAATCGAAAGCCTGCTTAGCCACTTGACTTAGACAATACAAATATGCATTTTACCCTGCTTTTTGAAATGGATACCAAAATATCTAATTATGGGACTGCCTCTATAGAAAATAATAAAATCTTCTTACAGAAGCTTGAAATGTTATATACACCTTAATCAAGGAGCATATATTATTAAATCAATTTATTCGTGTATGCGAGCTCCAAAACATTTTCTTTTATTTCTATCAGAGTGTATGTATCTTGTTCTACATATTCTAAATCCCTCTGCTGATCTAAACATGAAAGCACCATTGCACAACTCATAATAGCTGTTCCACCAGTCATATCAGCAATCACATCTGTTTCATCCAGATCTGGTTCATTGATTATTTCTGTGTATATAGTGTTTATTATTTTAGATATACATTCAACTTTAGTATGATCTGTTAACTCAATAAAATCAACACTCACCGTTTTTTTAGAGACTTTATTTATATATTTATCTAACACATCTTTATTATCTTCAACATCTTTGCTGTATAATAACCAACATTTTTCTAATTCACCACAATGGTGCTTGATTGCTCTAAATGTTTGGCCTATACCCCTCTCAGTATATAATTTATTTAACACTTTATTGATTTCAAAGATTTTAATTCTCTTCGACTCTTTTTTAATTTCAAAGTCGTGGCTTTCACCACTATTGAAAGTTAAAATTGCTTTTTTTTGTTTATCATCTATTGTCATTTCAGCTAAGTTTTTTTCATCTTTGGTGATACGGATTGTTTTAGAATCTATTGTTTTATCAATTTTTACACCATCTACTCTCCCAATGGCATAATTATCTTTGAGAAAAATCAAAAGCCTCTCACTATCTTTTCCCGGAACTTTATCCCAACTAAAGAAAAATTCGTCTTCAATCTCATTAATTAAATCCTTAATTCTTTCTTTTGAATCCAAATAGATGTTAAATTTTCCATTTTCCTGTTTGATTTTAATGCGACAGGCTTTGCCATTGCTGATATGTAAACTGGCGATTTTTTTATTTTCATTGATTATTATCTCAGCAAAGTTTTTATCTTTGGTGACTCTAACCGATTCACGGCTTATGATTTTGTCAAATTCGTTGTTTTTTATCCAGCTAACAGCACATTTATCTTTAAGAAATCTTACAAACTTCTCACAATCATTTTCACAAGCTTCATCCCAGTTAAATAAAAATTCATCTCTGATCAAACTCATAAAAGCAATAAGACCTTTATACTTTCTTTCTAAAGGTTCAGAAGTGGGTTGAGCAATTAATTTCGTTCTCTTTTTTTTGTCATGCAGAAAAACTAAAAAATAAAGCACAACAATCGAAATTACGAATAGTGAGACTGCGATCATTATTCCTAAAATACCGATTTGCTGATCTGCCCATTCTAACAATAAGTCCCTAATATAATAAAGGAACCCCATAAAAACAAACCCTATTATTAACAATGGTATTGTTTTTCTTTTAGCAAAGTTATAAAATTGATAAACAGCATTCAAAAAAATCACCCTTTAAAATTCTGACTTATTTGACTTTATCAACACATGATTAACTTAAAATTACAGAATGGAGATCATATTTGATTAGACAACATGGTTATAAATCAATTAATTATTTAGCCATATCACCTTTTCCAGTTCTTTTTTTTTGATCTTGATGCTTTTTCTGTTTTCTTTGCAGGGGATTTAGTAAAGCTGTATTATGGTAGACTGATGTTTAATGGGTCCGGTAGAACCGCTCTTTCTTTATATTCATTATTGCCGACGCTCTGAAGATATCTGGTCAAACCAGGATCTTCACCAGGCCATTCCAGCATTTTTAAAAGCATTATTATCCGTTCGATTTCGTTAAATTTATTATCACCACATCCAAGTGCATTCATCACATATTGCTCAAATTCCTCCATAAAAAATTCTGGGTCAGCATCATCTAGAGGTTCAGCCCAATTACTATTATCATCGAACAATCGATTATATCGTTTGTCCCTATTTTGCAGATGCAATTCGGGTTCTATCTTAATTGCACCCATTCCAAGTGGTTTACCCATACCAAGTTTGTGACGATACACTTTTCCGGTTTCACCTGGCAGATTAAGCACCCAGAGCATGGCACCCAGTTCGAAGTCACACAGGTTCTCAAAATAAATATTAAAACTAAAAGTGACATTATTATTAATTGGTCTGATAGAGGTGTACTGTTTGTGAGGTTTTGGAGATTTGTGTATTTCCTCTGGATCTGCTTTAATATCTTCCAGAGTAATTTCACCCTTATGCCAGTACATTTTACTGCCACGAATCAGAGTTTTCTCAGGTGTTGATTCGGCGTAGTGAGCTAAGGAATTCTTATTATCAGGATCGTGACCTTTATCTTTGTCCTGAACCAGATAGTGTGGGAACGAAGTCGGTTTCGGAGATGCTAGAATTTTTGGTGTAATCGGTTCTTTTGTGGACCATATCCCATCATTTGCACATTCGAGGGTTGCATCAGTGAAAAACACGCGCCCTGCAGTTGCTGTATTCTTCTTCTCATTAACATATCCAAAGATGGCTTCAGCAAGATCGATTCCTTCCGATGATCGTAATTCTTCAGGTATAAAATGATTCACAGGTGTGTTATACGGCAACCTGAACATCATAGTTGGTCCGAAAAAAACAAGCTTATCTTGATCATCAACAAGATAAAAAAGTGGATCTCCATCATTTTTTATATACCGAGTTTTATATCCCCGGGTTTTATCTCGATCTTTTTCATAAAGTGACCTCATTTCATCAGGTATGTCGATCGGATCCACATTATCATCAGGTTCATAAATCGCACAATGCATATGTTTTTTATTTCTTCCACCACCCATATGTCCGCTGCGTACCAGTACTGCTTTTTCAAATTCCGGTTTGGAGTGCTGGGACACATGAGATGGATCCTCAACAACTGCAAGATGTAGTGTCAGACCCCGATTAGTCCGTTCGGTCCTGTTGGCTGGTGGATGTATGAAAACATCAATACAGTCATCAGTATTATTGTATTCATCTTTTGGATTGTGTTTCCCACAATTTGCTGCGTTGTATTCAACATGCACAAAAGTTTCTCCATTGTGCTTCTTTGCAGGCTTGATGGACCATTGTGAACCATTTTTTTTAAGGTAGCCTCCCCGCACTTCTGATAATGGATACTGTAACCATATTTTCCCATTTTCACCTTGGTTTGGGCCAAGCATTTTTGAAAGATAGTATCCACCAAGACTGCCCCCCTCTCCAACAGCCCGAAACACCAGTTTTTCATCCGTCACATACTGTACTTTTGCATATCCTGCAATTTCCACCAGTGATCGTACCATTCCACGCAGACTGCTGCCAGGAATTATTGGACAGTTCGCATCATTCAGATGGAAGAACTGAGCTCGTTCTTTTTGTTTTTCAGGTGGTAGTTCATAGAATTTCTTATCAGAAAATTCGCTGAAAAAATCGGGACTCATACCACATCGCGTATAAAGTGGAGATTCAGTAGTCATCGAACACTGTATATACCCATTAAGACCACTGTATACACTTAAATCAGGGATGCCATCAACATAAACCACTTTTTCAGGGAGCGGTACAAAGTTATAAGGGGCCCGAGCCCAGAATTCATTGCCTCTTCTGTCACGACGCATTTTCGTTGGATTATCATGTTTTGGAATCATTACGCTCTCCTCTCTTCATTTATGGACATCAACCGACTGAATTCGACATATGCCTGCCCTTCGTTATCATATTCTATGAAATGACGCACATTAAGCATCAGTGTTATTTTTTCCTTATCAGTGCGAAAAGGCGGTGCATGACGCAATCCTTCTGATCCATGGCGCAGATGAACAAAACCGTTTTCATTCTTTTCAACATGCGTTCCCCACAGCAGATAACCTTCATCATAATACTCTGCTGTATCTCCCTTCCCTTCCAGCACCAGTCTGGCTGACCAGCCGTTATCATTTTTCCACAGGTGCAACTCGCCTGCCTCACCAAACAACCGGGCCGTCTGGAGGGTCGTTGCCCGCAGATCAGGTTCGAATAAACAGCCTGACAGGTGCAGACTTCTCTCGCGCACTTCCCCCCAGATCACTCCATCATCAGCATGGGCTAACAGCCAGCGGAGGCTGTATGTGTTGGCCTGCTCTTCCAGCCACTGTTTAATGCTGCCGTTAAAATCTGCCGGTACTGCAGTTGATTGACACGAACATGGTATTGTAAGAATTTGCTTCATCTGTGCATCTCCTCCTGAAAAACGGTGACAAAATGCTCAAGCTTATCCTGATCACCCGCAATTTTAAGTTCATTTTTTACATGCTTGATTGTCCAATGTAGAGATTTAGCATTTGCCAATCTGTACTCCAGTGCTGCGTTTTCACCGCGCAGGCGTCCCCGCCCAACACTGCTCTCCCCACCCAGCGGCAGATCGCCTGTCCACAGGTCTTTCAGCAGGAGCAGCAGCAGTCCTATTTGAACTTCAGTGGGCTGCTGAATAAGGATCTTCAATCGAATGCCGGTCCCCTCCTGCCCGAATACAGGCTGTTCATTGAAAAGGGCTGTGGGATAAGCTCCGCCAGTGAACCTGTCGATTTTGACCCTGCTCTGCACAATGTCCAGCGGATTGATTATTTCTGTTTCTGAAGTGACAAGCCGGCTTGCGAAGGGCTCATCATTAGAAGAATTTTTTTCAATATCAGGACCAAACAGTCCATCTATCACATCCCTGGCTTTTTCCTTTGTGCCAGCAGTGCCGGCAATGCGCAGCGCACGTGCTCGAAGTGCACCTGCCAGAGCGGTACCGCTGATAACAGGTACTAATCGTTCGCTGCGCTTATATTTGCGCTTTGATTTGAGATGAACACTATCCGGTGCATTAGCATCACCACCATATGACCGGATCAGCAGGGATCCGTTCAGGGAAAAAGCAGCATCCACTGTAAAACTGTTCCGGCGGTCTAGGTCAGTACCGGTGGCACCGAGCAGATCCGAGATGCCGGACCCGGTTTGTTTCACACCCGGATCGTTTGTGAGCCAGCTAGTAAGACCTTCAGGTCTGGTCAGGTCATATCGGTACATTTCCCATTCAGTGACCCGGCACTGACCAAAACCCCGGCGCTTGCGCACACCAAGGTTGATCTCCATCTGCTCCAGTCCCTGGAGGGCAACGGTCAGACCCCGCATCAGATCCTCTTTTCTATCCTCCTGCACCAGCAGTTCCATCTTTATTGGAAAACTGGTTCCTGCTTCGATCAGTTCAACATCAAATTTCTTTTCATCCAGTGCTGTACGGGTAGACGGATCGATTTTCACACCATCCCGCAGCTCCACCCCGGGTTTACCGCCCAGTGAGTCATGGACGATCAGCATACTCTGTTCACCTTCGCCGTCTTCCTGAACCCCGAACAGCTTTACATACAGAGAATCGTTACTGCCTGTTTCTCCATAGCCGTGCTCGCGTTCACGCAAATAGCTGCGAAGGGCACCGGCCAGCGAAGCACCTGTTAATAAGGCACAGTTCTCAAGTGGGTCTAAAAGAAGAGGTATATCTACCAGTGCCCCTTCATCACCTGACCCGAAACCTGCCGGCGTCTCCAGAGTAAGATCACCCTGGATGATGATTCTCCCAACGATCCTGCGGCTTTTCAGCCAGTGCGGTTTATTCATTTTTTCGCCTCCGTTTAAGTTCTTTATGCAGGATGCCTTCAATCAGGCGCACCGTATACTCAAATGCCAGATCATCGGTCAATTCTGGTTCGATTCCTCCCACTGAAGGCTTCGGATTATGTCTCACATTGAGTATATCCCAGATGCTGTGCAGATCATTTGCTCTCAATCTCAGCCATTCATCCAGTGGTGTCCTTTCGATCCAAGCACCCTGAAACTGGGTAAGTGCGGTGTTTTTCATATCATCGAGGTGCAGGATTATCACAGCGTTATTATTTTCGCTAAGAGCACGGCGGGCCACCACACGCATGCGGGATAGTTGAGTGTTATGTATATCCTTACCCCTTATGCTCAGTCTATTTACTGTCCTGATTAGAGCCTGATCGAGTTTGGCCCGCATCATGCGGTGTACCATCCTGCTGGCAAAATCTGCGCTTTCTCCATCCAATTCGACACGCGAAGGATAAGACGGCAGGGTTTCTTCAATGTTCAGTTCCTTTTCCTGATTCCAGTTAACAGCAATCCGTCCAAAACCCTCTTCCCGTTTTTCGCCAATTCCTGAAGCTTCAAGTGCTTGTAGACAACTGCGCAGCACAGGATCATGTTCATATACAAACACACTGCCGGCCTGAACTGCTAGTATCTGGGGAAGCGGCAGGTTCCAGGTGCGGTTGAATCCTCCCCTTATGCATGTGCGCATATAAGCCTTCTCATGACTGGTATTTAGAACAGGTTCGATACTGGCAGTATATGCTCCTGTTTTGCTGCTGCGTACTATAGCATCGCTTAGGAGAGTGACAATGATGCTGCCTTCTGTATCCTCGTCATCAGTTTCATACTCCTTCCAACCAGTTTGATCGTTTACATTATCAATCTTCACATGCCCGTACCCGGCAAGATGTGATTTTCCAATACTGAGTACTGTACCATCCGAAAGAATGTTTTTTATACTGTTGATATCTGATATTTCATCTGCCAGTATGACACCGGCAAAGGTTTGACCAGCATCCAGTGCAAGGTAACGGAAAATAGTGCTCTCACCCTCGGTCACTTTCTGGCGGTCAGCACGGGCGGTGTGGATTTTGATCTGGGCGGAAGGATTATAGAACTCAGTCTGCTGTTCATCAGCCTCATCTTTTCTGATACAGCAAAATGGATTACTGACATGTTTCCAGACTGTGCCAGAATCGTCCTTGTTAATAATACTATCATCAATGGCAACATCATATACTGGTTTTTCTGTATCTTTTTCTACATGCCATGAAAAAGGTGCGGGCAGGGTGCGTTTACCTGTTTGAGATCGGATATATGCGTTTAAAAAGCGCACCGTCCCGTCAAAAAACAGTCCACGAAAATCATCATTAACGGCATCTACCTTTTTTCCCTGAAGATACTTGGCTATTAGCGCACCGCGAATCACACTGCCTGGGATAAAATCAAATCCAACTGCGCTATTTGGGTCTCCGCCGCCAGGCTGTGTAGCCAGTACAGGCTCAAGCAGGTGGATGTTAAAAGTCAGTGCGTTCATTCCATCACCTGATCCTTAAAAACAGCAAAATATTCATCTGTCACATCTGCACCCGTCTTATTGCACAATCTGGCTGAAAGCTCGCCTCTTCCCCTATTGCGTCCTGTGCCTGCTCTTCTAAAAGCTTTGATACAGGCTGCAAGCAGCGGCAGGTCCATATCGGAGGGATCCTGATTAAAGGTAAGTTCAGATTCAAAGGGCGTTTCTCTCAGTATGACCCGCATTGCACGCAGAGATTTCTTTTTGGGAGCGCCGTATTCATTTATGGCTGTCTGGCGACGGATGGCAGTAAGAGAATTCAGCACCTGCTCAGGGTGTAATGTATTCACACCGTCTTCCTTATCCACCTGCGAAGCAACGGCTTTTCGTAGGTCAGCAGGCAGTCTTGCATCACTGATGTGAAGAATGGCTTTATCAGAGTCTGTACTGCCAGGGCTGCCGAACAGATGTCTGGCAGCTCTGTAAAATTTGCGATCTTTGTTCTGGTAAATGTTTAGCTTGCCGTTTTCCGTTTCCACTTTCAAATTGTAGGTTATAATGCCGCTGATCTTCAAACCTACTTTTTCTTCTGTCTCGTTAATTGTTATTTCGGCTAGGTTATCATCTGTCGAGATACTGATGGTTTTATCATCTGCTGATTTCTTAATTTCTGCATCATCTAACCAGCCGACCGCACAATTTTGCTTGAGAAAATCCAGGAATTTTTCAGTATCATTTCCTGGGACATCGTTCCAGCAAAATAGATATGTATACTGATGTTTCAGTGCAAAAAGGATACTGGCGCATTCCTCCTCTAGCAGTCCTTTAAGCGAGCGGCCACCCAGGAAGGGAAGGCCGTATCTGTCATGCTGCACCTCTGCATCGATCAAACTTGCCACACCGTCACCTCTGCCAAAAGTGGCATCGGTCTTTGTCAGGAACTTCAGCCAGTACGTGCTCATTATTCACCATCTCCATTAAGTGGTATGAAAAAATCCAGTGCTTCAATAGCATCAAAACAGGAACACTGCTTATCAACCCAGCCAGTGATAATAGAGTCTGGATTATTTTCGACATCTGGCAGTCCATCTATTTTATAGGCTGTAATAAACTGCTCGACTATTTCTGGTCCGGCACGCAGTGCTTCGCGCAGAGACATAAGTTTGTTACGCCGGTCACTCCACTCCGTACTCTGGAATTGTTTTATAATTTTGGCAAAAGTATCCCATGAATGCCAGTCAGATCCAACCGATTTGCCGAGGCGTACTGGACGCATGTACAGCTTGCTGTCAGGATCAAACTGACCGGTGTATTCTCGCTTACGAATATCATCCAGACCGCCGATCGGACCGCTTGCTGCAAAGTGCCAGTCCATGGCGCTTATGTCAGTTCTGTTGTTCTGATGTTCATTTATATAGTGCTTGGCTGACTTTGCCAGTTCTTCTGCCAGGGCAGCAGCACGGGAAAATGGATAATGAGATTTTACTATGGCTATTCCAGCTCGGGCAGACATGGGTTTACCGTCACTTAATTCTGAACCCGGTGAGGTCAGTTTCCTTAAATAAAACTCAGTCAGGGTAAGTCCCAGACGGCCGTCGCAGACAAAGGTCATATCATCCCCACCAAAGACGATGGGGCGAAATGGAAGTCTGTTATCATTGGTCTCTATTGCATCTCCGATTTTCCCATTATCTATAGAGTCTGTTAATTGATCAATGCTTGCTTGTAGAGCTTTTGCGGTCTGTTTTTTCACTGAATCAGAAAAAGCGCGGATGGCTTTGATATAATTGCGATTATCATCCGAGTACTGTCCGGCAATATCTTGAACACGTTTACCCATTCTATTTCCATCAGTGTGAACCACAGCAATATAACTTGATTCGTGCTTAGTGCCAAAATCGTCAAATTTTGATACATATTTAAGACCGTCTGGCAGGCGAAACTTCTGGTGAAGTTTTTCATTAGCTCGTATGAAGTATTTCCATTTTGAGGCGACTCCACTGGAAATACGGACTTGTTTTGTGGAATCACGACGCCCGGATTCAGGCCTGATATTGACTGCTGGCATATCGGTATACTGACAGTCTGCTGTTACTCCAAGTCCTAAGACCGGGCTTGAAAAGATCCGATCATGTTTTTTATTATTTGCAGCACGGACAGCATCTGTTATTTTTTCTGTGAGCTTGTCCATACCCCAGTTGAACTCTATGTGGGCGGCAATTAGCTGCAGGCCGGGAGCTTGCAGAAGTGCTCTTCGAGTTAGCCTTCTTGTAAACTCTATGGCTAACTCTTTTTTATTGAAGAGAACAACGGTATTGCCCCCTCCGGCATATATCAGTTCTGAATTCAGGTCACCATTTTCAATAGTTGCATTATGGTCAAAAACACCGTTAATATTAACATTCGTTTTTTCCAGTTTGACTAATTCTTCATACACCCAGTCATGGGTAGCACAGTGCACCAGTCCGGATGCTCCAATGTTGTGCTGCAGGCTATTGCTGCTAAAAATATAGTCCTGGATGCCGGATGTGTCTATTAAGGTCACAGTGTATTCTGTCATGATTTAATCTCCTTAGATTACTGGGAATTGAACCATTCCTGTAAATGAGCAGGAAGGTTTGGAATATCTTCAACGCCATATACGCGGAATTTTCCTTTTGCATCCCAATCTTCTTCGATTTCTTTTTTAATTTTAGCTGGATTGTTATCTGGATCATTTGCAGGCGCAAAACTTACCACTCCAACTCTGGCTTCGTCGCCCCCTAACTGACGTGCACGGATATATGCTTCAAATAATTTTTGTTTTATCTGAGCTTTCTTTTCTATAGTAGTACATGAAATACCATACAACTGATACCCCCTCAATGCAACAACATCAATCTCAAAGTCCCGCTCTTTCGATTCTAAACTTATGACTGCATCATGGACTTTATTTTTCTGTGCAACCTGCTGCACTGCCCATAGAGTATAATGCTCCAGCCACCTACCATCAAACCATTTAGCCAGATATCTTGTTTTTTTACTCCACATATCTGCCAAGTCACTTAAATTTGCACATTTATCCCAGTGGCCGGTCAAATTCTTAAAAAGAGGCAACTGGACTGTTTTTAGTACTTTGTTTTTTCGAATATCCGTATCTGGACCGGACCGTAGATTATTGTCACACCAAGGCCTGAGTTCTGTATGTGGAACTTTTATTAGATCAAGACATACTTCAGGTTGAAAGGGGTCTCTTTTTAGCTCCAGAGTGGTATGGCCGTGTAACGCAAGCAGTGTTTCTATAGGCGGCTTAATGGAAAGGGCCACTGGCACTCTTTTAAAAGACCTGTCTGATTGATTAATTGTCAATTCAAGTCTGCGAGCGTCCAGATAGCTGAATACTGCATCCGGATCAGCAGCCTGAATAGCTCTGTAGGAATGAACAGCCATAGACTTTGTGCCGCCGGTATAGTTCAGTCCGAGCCCTTTATTACCTTCTGCATATCTGTATATTTGAGTAAAGATATTATTGGCATCTGATTCATCAACAGGTATTTTGGTCCAGCTTTCATCTGGCAGTTTCAATACATCTACAAGCCGATTTGCGATTTTACCGGTTTCACTGGTATGAACAAGGTACACGTGGCAGGCAGGTTTTTCCAGCAAATGGAAAACAACATAATTGGGCAGTGGATTTGTGCCAATTAACAGGAATAAGGAATCAGTCCGGTATTTGGCGAGTTCATCTAAATTAACATCCAGACTCAATAGATTTTCAGAGATTTCTCCGTTCATTTCTCCATACTCCCTAAATGAA
>Ga0255423_10102_pt1 | contig 15156 bp, 9 predicted proteins | sample ANMaggSeSYBR02H3_FD_182659 | JGI IMG/M metagenome (GOLD analysis project Ga0255423, IMG submission 182659) | Sediment cell enrichment communities from methane seep in Santa Monica Basin, California, United Staets - ANME aggregate JGI... | ecosystem: Environmental > Aquatic > Marine > Cold seeps >...
GTCATCAGGCGGGACTACTTTTATTGTAGGGCATTCCAGACACTCCGCCCCAAAATCTGAGAGCAGTTTAACCAGGTCACTAGCCTGTTCCCGTGCTCGGGTTACTACAATTCTTTTTCCCATCAATGGTCGATTTTCAAACCAGTTCATTGTTTTTCTTAACTTAACAACATTTCCAACAACAGTGATGGCCGGCGGTTTAAGACCGACACTTTTTACACGTTCATTTATATTTTCAAGGGTTCCTGTAACAGAGAACTGTCTGGGCGTTGTTCCCCATCGAACAAGTGCAACCGGTGTATCAGAAGGCATGCCATAATTAATAAGCTGGCTTGTAATTTTTGGCAGGTTTTTAACTCCCATAAGAAAAACAATTGTTCCAATACCTTTTGCCAATGCCGACCAGTCGATATTAGACTCCTCTTTAGTTGGGTCCTCATGGCCGGTTACAAATGCAACCGTAGCCGTAAATTTTCTGTGAGTCAGAGGAATTCCGGCATATGCAGGAGCCGCTATTGCAGAAGTAACGCCGGGAACGACTTCAAAAGGAATGCCTTCTTTTATTAAAACTTCCGCTTCTTCTGCTCCACGTCCAAAAATAAAGGGATCACCGCCCTTTAATCGTGTTACAATAAAACCCTTGTTAGCCTTTTCGGCAATAAGAGAATTAATTTCATCCTGGGGCAGAGTATGATCTCCGCCTTTTTTTCCGACATAGATTATTTCAGCATTCTTTGAAGCGTAATTTAAAAGAACCGGTGAGGCGAGATAATCATATATTAGAACATCAGCTTGTTTAATACATTCCAGTCCTTTTACTGTAATCAATCCTGGATCGCCAGGACCCGCACCAACCAGATAGACTTTACCTTTCATAGTTTTCATTTGTTCCCGTTTTTGTAACAATTTTTCAAAGGGTAAAGATGCACGCGCATTAGGCAAATTAAATACAGCGGTAATAGGACCCGCAACAGAAAGAAGGCTTTTCAATTTTGGATTAAAAAGCGATATTGTACCCAAAAGTTACAGAGCTGAGTCAATTATTGAGGCATTCAGCAATGAAGATGTAAATGGAAAAAAGATACTTCTTCCGCGCGCAAAGGATGCAAGGCCAATCCTTCCTGTTGAGCTGACAAAGATGGGGGCTATCGTTGATGAGATAACATCGTATTATACCAAAGAAGTTCCGGATTCTGCCGATTTATTATTGAAACGACTTAAAGAAAACACAATAGATCTTATAACATTTACAAGTTCTTCAACTGTAAAAAACTTCAAAGCTATTTTACCTGACAATGTTTTTGAGACTCAGATGAAAGATATAACCATTGCCTGCATTGGCCCCATAACCGCTGATACTGCAAAAAATCTTGGATTTGACGTTCACATCGTTGCAAATTCTTTTACTATACCAGGATTATGTGAAGCCATTTTAGATTATTATAATGTAACTACTCAGGTGGATAGGCTGAAGGCTGAAGACTGTTAGGAAAAAGCACATTTTGAGGCCATGTTTGGTGCAAGAATCAGATATTTCCGCTAAAGTACGGCAATCGTACTCTTCTGTCCCCTTCAGCCTGACTATGTGAATAGTCACATTATAACCTGAGTTGAGCAATAAAAAAGGGCAATATTAAAAAAATAATATTGCCCTTTTTTTATTCAGATGTATTTCAGGAACAGCAGGTTCCTGGTGTGTTGCAGCTTGAGCACCCTGCGCTAAAATCAACTCCCGATGAAACTTTAAATCCAAATGTCGTAAAATCAACCTTTATAGGTTTAACCTTCTCCATGAAATCCTTGTTAACAACATACTGAAACTCGTCTACGGTATATATGTTGTCTGTATCTTTGGACTCATCCAGAGCCATTGATAAAGAAGGACCTCCTCAACCGCCCTCATTCAAAAAAATCCGAATAGGTGCAACATTTCTGCCTTTAAAATAGTCAGCTACTTTTACTGAAGCTGCTTCTGTAACTTCAAACATCATATCCTCCCTAAATTATGCGTAGTTAGTGCCTGAACAAAAACTGCTAATTTTCGTTCGGGTACTAGTTAAACTCAACAAAATTATCCGAATTAAAAATTCAAACATAAAAATAGCCCTTTAATTTCATTTGTCAATGCCGAAAAATCAATTTCTTGTCAAGAATTTGTCTTATTGCTGCGGACAGCTTATTTATAGTGAACGGCTTCTGAATAAATCCGTTGCAGCCACGGTTTAATATATCAGTCGCCTGACCGTCTATGCTGTAGCCACTTGAAAGAAGTACCTTTATATGCGGCTTGATCTCCTTCAAACGGTCATAGGTATCGCCACCACTTATATTAGGCATGATCATGTCTAAAATGACAATGTCTATGTCATCCTGATTCTTCTGATACATCTCAACTGCCTCACGTCCATCTCTGGCCGTGATCACTCTACAGCCCATTGCTTTCAGTAAATCCCGCCCTACATCTAAGATAATCTCTTCATCATCTACCAAAAGAACAGTTTCGGTTCCCTTTAACAACTTTTCTGTAATCTTGGCGGCTTTTGCAATCTTTTTTTCTGATGCAGGCAAATAAATGCTGAAGGTGGCACCCTCACCCTTCCTGGATTCTACATCAATGTATCCATCGTGGCCCTTTATGATGCCATAGGCTGAGGCCAAACCAAGACCTGTTCCTCGCCCCATATCTTTGGTAGTAAAAAACGGATCAAATATTCGTTGCTGGATCTTTTTGTCCATGCCCACCCCGGTATCGGTTACAGCCAGCACAACATACCTGCCAGGCTTGGGGACATATAGCCTGCCCTTCATATTCTTGTGGTCTGTATTAAAGGTTTTCAAAATAAAATCGCCTCCGCCAGGCATAGCATCCGCCGCATTAACATACAGGTTCCACAAAACCTGTTCGATCTGACCTTTATCTGCTTCAGCTACAAAAAGATCAGGCGATAGCTCCAAATAAATCGAAATATCCTTTCTGGTTCTACTGAAAAGCTCAGAAGTATCTTTCACCAACTGGTTCAGATTAATGTGCTTTAGTTCATATTTTCCCTTCCTCGCATACCCTAAAAGCTGCGAAGTTAGCTTAGAGCCGTTTTCGACCTGTTTTTCTATGCTTTTCAGCCTGTTGCGATTTGGATCTGCCGGATCGGTATTCATCAGCATTAAGGATGCATTGCCAAGTATCCCCATGAGCAGGTTGTTGAAGTCGTGGGCAACGCCTCCGGCCAAAGTCCCAATGGATTCCATCTTCAGAGCCTGAAGCAGTTGCCTTTCAAGAAGCTTGCGCTCAGTAACATCATTACCAACGCAAAGTATTTCTACTATGTTTCCATCCTTGTCATAAATAGCCTTATTTGTCCATGCAACCCATATCCTTCCACCATCTTTCCGCATGTTTTCATTCTCATTATTAGCATATTCTTCAGGATTAAGCCCGATGTCCCGGATCATTGCTGCAAGATTTCGCAGTTCACTATCAGTTTTTGGCACTATGCTGCCGACAACATTCTTGCCGAGTATCTCATCTTCAGTGTAACCGAAAAATTGTTGGGCAAATTCGTTGAAAAATGTGACATTACCCTGAGAGTCCATTCGTAAAATAATGCTGTTCGCATTCTGCACAAGCTCACGGTATTTCAATTCGCTCCTTTGTAAAGCCTCCTGTGCTTTCTTCTGATCGGTAATGTCTTCAATCATCTCTATGGCTGCTATAATTTTGCCTTTTTTATCTTTAAGTGGAGAGGAAATAACTCTATAATTTCTCACTTTATTATCCGCTATCCTGTCTAATACCGATTCATGAACTTCTCCATCATTCAAAGTTATACATACCGGACAATTAAGACATGCGTCATTTATGGATGGTTTATTAAAAGACTTATAGCAAATCGATTTTTGTGAGATATCAATATCCGGATACCACTTTTTCATCTGATTATTCAAAGCCAATATTTCCATATTTCGGCTTATCAGAGCTATGCCGACATTGATGTTATCCACAACGCTTCTGTGTCTTTCTTCAGATGCTCTAAGTTGCTCCACTGCTATCTTTCGCTCGGTTATATCGCGGAAGACCAGAACTACACCAATAATTTTCCCTTTATCATCTCTGATAGGCGCACCGCTGTCATCAACAGGTCTTTTCGTTCCGTCCCTGGCTATCAACAGCGTATGGTTTGCCAGCCCGACAATAACACCTTCACTGAGTACCTTTGCAACAGGATCATCAGCCTGTTTACCGGTTTTTTCATTTATAACTTTGAAAACATCTTTTAGAGGTTTGCCTATAGCTTCTTCCTGTTTCCAGCCCGTCAAAGCCTCGGCTACCGGATTCATAAATGTTATTAATTTATTGACATTGGTGGCAATCACGGCATCGCCTATACTTTTGAGTGTGGTGGCAAGCCATTGTTCGCTTTCCTTTAATTTCCTTTGCGTCGTATGCTTGTAAATGGCCATCTCAATGGTCGTATATAATTCTTTCTCCTGAAAAGGTTTGAGTATATAGCCAAATGGCTCAGTTATTTTTGCACGCTGTAATGTTGTATCATCAGAATAAGCGGTGAGATAGACTACTGGAATATCGAAATGATCACGAATGTGCTCAGCCGCTTCAACACCGTCCATAGCCCCTTTAAGCACGATATCCATCAGCACTAAATCCGGATGTATTTCCATTGCTTTTTTAATGGCTTCCTCACCGGAAGAGGCGATACCAACAACGGAATATCCTGAACGGTTTAACGTATTTTGTATATCCTTGGCTATGATGCCTTCATCTTCAACAATCAAAATTCGTGAATTCGACATCTCCCTGGCTCCTTTGCTTTACCTTTTTAATCTCAATGAGGGGAAGGTAATCTTAAACTCTGTTCCACGACTTCTATCAAGCTCAATGGTACCATTAAGCTGTTTTACTAAAGTAGTTACTAATTCCAAACCCAATGTTTCTGTGCTGCGAAAGTCCATTTTTTTTTGGAAGCCTACACCATTATCGCTGACAATTAATGTAACCATTTTACTTGATCGTTTGTTTTGAACGGGCAAATCCTCTGTCATACGAAGTTCGACACGTATTTTGCCTTTAGTGCTCTCCGGGAAAGCGTGTTTCAAACAATTTGAAACAAGCTCATTTATAATCAAACCGCAAGGTACGGCGATATCAATACTCAGAAAGACATCATCAACACTTATGTCCAAAGTAATGGTCTCCGAATGTATAGCATATAAACTTAGCAAATGAGTCACAAGCTTTTTGGTGTATTCAGCAAAGTCAATCTTTGCCAGGTCCTTTGATTGATACAGTCTTTCATGGATTAGTGCCATTGACCTCACACGACTTTGGCTTTCCTTGAATATTTCCATGTCATGTTCGTCCCGAATATATGCGGATTGAAGCCTGAACAGACTGGAAATAACCTGTAAATTGTTTTTAACCCGATGATGAATTTCCCTAAGGAGTATCTCTTTCTCACTAAGGGATTCCTTAATTTGCTCTTCTGTCTTTTTCATCTGATCTAATAGTCGGGCGTTTTCCAGAGCAATGGCTGCTTGTGAGGATAGGAGTTCGGTCATTCTTGCTTTTTTCGAGGTAAAAACCTCATCAGACAAACGGTTTTCGAGATATAGAATTCCGATTATACCGGACTGTTTGATCAGGGGAAGACAAAGCACAGAGCGAAGTCGCATGGTCTGGACCTCGGGATTGTCCTTAAATTCACCTTCTTTCGAAGCATTGTTCAGGGTCAGCATCTCTTTAGTTCGATGCACATAACGGATGATCGCCTTACAAATATCTACTGCATCTTCAAAATCATATTTGACGGTTCGGACCACACCTTTTTCAGTGATGTGACTTTCAGCACAAACGATAAAACTCTCGCCCTCTTCAACCAAAAGATACCCGTGCTGGGCTCCCGAGGCCTCCAGAACAACATTCATAATTCTTTTCAACAGGACATCCGGGTCGATCTCTGCTGAAATAGCAAGAGAGGATTTCATCAGGTAGTCAACATCCAGACTTGGAAGTGTATAGCTAACCGGCTCTACTTCTTCCGGCATGTATGTAGGAGCTTCTTCCTCTAAATACTCCGGGTATTTCTCCATGAGAAAGATTTCTTTACGTTCAGCATGGCAATTTTTATACAGACGGATTGCTTCGGCAAAGTAAACTCTCTCTGTACCTGTGCCGGCGTTCTTGAGAAGCTCGGCTCTGCATTCATTAAGGTGAGCTTCCAGCAGAGTAAATCGGTGTTCATGCGCAACAGCTATAGCATCAAAATAGAGACTTCTGGCTTTTCTGAAATCGCCGGTAACTCTTTCTAATTCTGCATGGATAAAAGCAAGATAAGGTTTAAGCATTGGCCCGTATTGAGCCCAGGTTTCAACCTTTTTGATAAGCGGTTGAATATAAGATAATAATTTTTCTTTGCTTTTGTAAACTTTTCCCCTTGCATACAGCCTGAGGGCATTCAGTACCTGAAAGACATGCCACTGTCGCTTCAGTAGATGGTCGGTAAGCCCTCTCAGATACTTTCTGACTTTAAATAAATACTTTTCAGCCTTTTCATACTCTCCGAAATAATAGTGGGTCAAAGCCATGTGCACATAATAGCTCCCTGCAGCGGCAATATGATTTTCCTTCTCCCATTTTCTAATCTTCTCCTCCATAGGGACGGGCGTATAATTTTTTTTCATCGGCGCAATCCACCCCGCCTGCATGGCCTCGGCCAGAGCAACGGAAAAGGATAAATGGTACTTTTGAGAAAACTGTAAACATTCCTTGGCATATTCCTCGATTGCAGCCAGGTTAGCTCCCTGCACCTGAAGGCCCCACATCAAGGGTCCATAGGAAAGCCCCGCATTATACAAATCACCGCAGTTCTTCCCGCACTGGATCGCTTTCAGACAATGTTTAGCCAATTCTTCGGGATGATACCGCGTATGCATAGTAACCCAGGCAACTCCGTTCATCCCCCTGGTGGCCCCAAAGGTGTTTGGGTATTTTTCACACAAATTAAGAGCCAGATCTTCATATCGAAAGACTTGATCAAATTTTTCTTGCTCCCCTAGATAAAGCCCCATCATGGAAAAAGAGTAGATCACTGATTCATCCATGCCGCCTTCCAGGCAGTGCCGGGTTGACTGCACTGCCGAAAGATAAAGCTGTGGCACCAGACCTGACATGTATAAATCCGGGATAAGTTCACTGTAAAACGCCAATTCAATCTTACTCTTCCTTTCCTTAGTAAACGGCATATCAAGAATAGCGTCCCAAATGTTAACAGCATATTGAGAGTCGATCTCATTCATCAATTGCTCACGTTTTTGTTCCGCTACCTCAGGATCATCCGGGATCGATTTTCCGAAAAATGCCAACCCGCGGTTAGCAGTTTCAATTGCTTTTATAAAATTGCCTATAGATGAAAGTGAAGTTGTCTGTTCGGCCAGTGCTTCGGCCTTGTCCAAATCAGTTTTGGCACGTTCAAGCAATTGATTGAGCAGTTTTTCCGAGTTTTCATATTTTCCGCACATCAGCTCGGTTTTTGCCAGTTTCCGGTATATCTTAAATGTCTTATCATATTGTACCTCCCAGCAGTTATCCGGCAAGACCTCAAGACTTTGCCGAAAATACTCATTGGCTGCTTCTGTTGCCAGCGAACCCAAGGCCTTGTTGCCCGCATGATAGCTGATATCAGATAATCGGTAGGCAACATTTCTGTCTAAGATACTTTCTTTTCCTAAGTGCAGGTGAGCAACAATGGTAAACAGGTTATCCAGTTTTTCCAGATCAGATCCTTTGGGCACAGCGGAAAGGAGATACTCTCCGATCTGCCAATGTATCTGCCGCTTCCTTTCGGGTTTTATCAGCGTTAGAGTTGCCTCCTGTACCCGGTCATGAACAAATTGCAATTGATCTTTGCTTTCTATTAAAAGTCCCTGGCTTAAAGCCGGCTTTAACTTTTCAAATGTTTTAAGCAACGTAATTTCTCTTGTCAAAGCAATTTCATCAGGTATGAAACGGTTTCCCATGCAGGCGCAGTATTCGAGCAGCTCAAAAGTATCATCGGATAGTTTTTTTATCTTCGTGGTAAAAAGCGATACTACTGTGGCCGGCATGTCAGAACGAGCTATCTTATCCATATCCCATTGCCATTGCATGTTTTCATTTAAAATGAGCAAATCTTCGTTATATAAATAGGACAGCATCTCGCTCACAAACAGAGGATTACCTTCTGTCAGTTCGGCTATAAAATCGGCTAAAACCTTGACTTGTGAAAGGGGCAAACCAAGGATATAGGAGACCATATCATGGCAGTACTCGGGTTTAAGTGGTTCCAGCCTGACTTCTTTCATGGGTCCGGTGTCTTTTTTGAGGCTTTGCAATAACTTAGTCAGGGGATGGCTTGAATCAACCTCATTATGCCGATAAGCTCCTATTAAAAACAGGTATTGATGTTCCTTATAGTTGTCAAATATATTGGCAAGAAAATCAAAGGAAGCAATATCACACCACTGAAGATCATCAATAAAAAGCACAAGCGGATGTTCTTCTGCGGCCAGGCAAGTCAAAAAACGGCCAAAGACATCATGGAAACGGTTTCCTGATTCCACAGGAGGAAGAGGTTTAACTTCCGGTTGTGGGCATATCAGGATCTCCAGTTCCGGTATCACATCAATGACCACCGCGCCATTGTTTCCAACTGCTTTGATAATTTTTTGCTTCCATAAAACAACCCTTTCGTTACTTTCCGTCAAAAAGGTCCTCACCAAATTTCTTAGAGCATGGATAATAGAGCTATACGGAATATTCTTTTGATAAACATCGAACTTTCCTGATGTAAAATAGCCCCTATGTTCCACGATAGGTTTCTGAAGCGCTTGAATCAATCGGGTTTTACCAATGCCTGGAAGCCCTGATATGAATAGAGAGTTGAAAAAACCTTGTGCTGCTTTATTATATTCCTCAAGTATAATTTCAGTTTCTATATCGCGTCCCACCATCTTTGAAACAAAGGCAACTCGATGGGTACGATCATAAATTCCTAAAGGAAATTCGCTGATCGCGCCTCTTGCCGCATATTCATCCCGGCACCGCATGAGATCGGCCAGAAACCCGGTGGCGCCCTGGTAACGTTTCTCAGGCTGTTTGAGCATTTGTTTGGCTATGATTTTACCTATCGCAGAAGGAATAGCGGGATTTAATTCGTGAACGAGCAATGCCTCTTCCGCAAGGTGGGAATGGATTAATTCGAGTGGATCGGTAGAAAAAAAAGGAACTCGTCCGGTCAGCAATTCATAGGAGACAATCCCAAACGAATAAAGGTCACTGGGAAAATCAACTCTATGGTTAATTCTGCCGGTCTGTTCGGGAGAAGTATAGGCAAGAGTATCCTCCACAAAAGCGCGGTCATAAATGAAATGACTTATATCGCTTACATCAATAGAGGTTATAAAATCAATTAACCGGATATCAAGAGACTCCGGCTGAATTAATATATTATGCGGCTTGATGCCGCCGTGAATAATACCTGCCTCATGGGCCTTATTGAGAGCTTCCGCTATCCCGCAAGCTATAGTGAAAAAATCATTTAAGTTAATTTTTTTTTGTTTCCTGGACCACTGGTCAAGAGTTATCCCCTGGAAATAGTCTTTGGTAAAAAACTGGACGTTTTTTCTCACCTCAAAGGATAAAGGCGTGATAAGACGGATATCGTTTAAAACCTTAAGATGCTCGATCTTCTGCCGAAAATGTCTTTTTTGATCTTCAGATATGGATGCCGCTTTCAGAATCTTAATAACCAATGGCCGATGAGGGTTTTTTTTATGAAAACCTTTATAAGCGACGGACTGTGGGCCCTCACCCAACTTTTCAACAATATAATAATTCGGAATTGTTATTAATTCATCCATACTTCAGACCTTGTTAACTAGTTCATTGCATATAATTCTACAATTTTCAATGAAATCAATTTCTGATTAGGAACGTGGACGAATTAACTTCCACAAGTAGGCGCATAGATTTGGGTCAGATTTGTTCGATCTCAGATCACAAAAGTTGATGGAATAGCGGGCTATTTTGATATTTTTTTGATTTGAGATCGGGCAAAGGTGGCCTGAAGCTGTGATGCATAGTTGAGTAAGTTATTTCGTCCACGTTCCTTAGTGCAAAGAAAAAAGCTCAAAGCTGGTTTTCGTAACATGATCATTTTTCCACAGACGCTATCTTGCTGAAATCTATTCTTTTGAATTCTGGTAGTCCCTACAAAACAGTGCGGGTCAATAATTTCAATAAGTTAGATATCATGTCTTCTGGCAGCACATAGTGAAAAATCAGGTGTTTACAAAGTAAAATAGGGTAGTATTTCCAAACCTGCACTGCTTTGTAGGGACTACCGAAAAAAGGAAAAATAATCAGCACTGACGCATATGTGTATGCAGTCAAGCCGGCCAAGGATTTATTTTGAAGAAAAATGCCCTTTTGCAACTTTAAAAAACTCATGCGTCAGGGCTGCATTATTTTGCTATTCATTGACACAGAATTATTTTTCTTTTATACTTTTTATAAACTTTTATTGTCACTTCTTAGGCTATTCCATGATTTCTTACAGACTTATTGGGTTGTCCGTTGCCTTGCTGGTATTCTGCTGTTCCATCAATACATTACATGCCGATGTATCAGCACCCGAAGTTCAGGCTGTTACTGTCTGGGGTGAATCAGCATCCACCAATGACCCGGCACTGGATAAACAGCTTGCTATAGCTCACGCACGGCGCAAGGCTCTGGAGCAGGTTGTAGGCTCATATGTTACTTCCAGCACACTTGTTCGCAATTTTCAGGTTGTAGAAGACCGGATTTACTCAAAAGCAACCGGTTTCATAAACAGTTACAGAATTCTTCAGGAAAATCGAGGAGAGATTCAGAACGTCCGGATTGAGGCCATGGTCAGCCTGGTCCCCGTCGCAGAAATCCTTCGAGCTTCCGGTTTACTTCGAAAATGGCGTGTCGGAACACTCATGGCACCGGACCAGCAAAATCTCAACTCAATACTGCGCTTTTATTCAAAACTCCGGATAATGGAGGTTGCCGGCAGTATTGAGAGCGAAATCGGAAAGAAGCTGATACAGGCTGGATTCAAAACTGTAGATCCCCGGCATCTTGAAAAACTTCGAAAAAAATTTAATAAATCTAATACAATTTCAGGCAGTTCATTTCAAGGTATTGATCTACTGATCACCGGCACAATTTCACTGGCCGCCCGTTCCTCTGTTGGTCCTATGCATCAGGCAATTTGCCAGATACATTGCAAAGTACTTCGCGTTGATACTGGAGAAATAGTGTATCAGGATATTGTGGGAAATACATTTGACGTATCCTATTCAAATTCCGTGGTAATGGGCAGTCTGTCAAAATATAACTATTTGTAAATAAAGACTTTGCGTAAATTCAAAATGGGTTTTATCCTGGTTTTTGAATAGGATACCATTTGACGGTGTTAACCTTCTTGTAAATCGCGATATAGCTTTTAAATATGCGGGCACACTGGGTAACGGTATTCTTTCGGATGGAACTCCTGATTTGCGAGCCTTTGGAATAAGCGACTCAGCAGCTCTGCAAAAAGCCGTTCGTCTATCCTCAGTAATGGCTTCTGATATTGTAGTATCGCAAATTACACGGATTCCTGCGGCAGCAAGCAGCAGAATAGTCCTGGAAATTCACGGTTTGGAATTCTCTCAGTTAATGGAACTGGAAGAATATTTAAAAACCTTAGAAGGAGTTACCAATGTGAGTATTGAAGAATTTGCCGATGGAATACAAAATATGGAAATCAAATATGATGGTGACGCCATTATGCTTGCCCGCAGCCTCAACAAATCGAACTTATGCAAAAACATGAGGTTAAAAGTAAAAAACATTACAAAAAACAAGATTATCCTAAAATCAAATTAAAATAGGAGGAAATAGCATGTATCGATTAAAACTAACTGTAATTCTTTCATGTGTTATGGTTCTTATGTTTCTTGCAACCGCATGGGCCAAAGATCGCGTAGCGATTATGGATTTTGAAAATAAATCTCAGCACGGCGGATGGCGACTTGGACGGGGGGCTTCAGACATACTGACAACTGAGCTGGTAAAAACAGGCAAGTTTAATGTTATGGAAAGAGACAGGCTTGCTGCCATAATAAAAGAACAAAGTCTTGGTGCATCCGGCAGGATAGATCCGTCAACCGCTGCAAGAATAGGCAAAATCATCGGGGTTGAATACATTATAACCGGAGCAATTACAGAATACGGACAAAGTCGAGCCGGCGGCGGCGGCAGGGGTATTAACATTGGAAAGAAAGGCTACCATGCCACTGTTGATATACGCATGATTAATGCCGCTACCGGACAAATCGTCTTCGCAGACAGCTCCAGCCACAGCGATTCCTCATATAATGTAAGAGTCTTTGGCATTGGCGGCGGAGAAAGTTTCAACGAAAAAAAAGCCACCGAAGTTATGAGGGCGGCAATTAAAAATCTTGCAGCAAAAATCACTTCCGCTCCCATAAAATCCGGCGGGGGCAAAAGCACTGCGGGATCGAGTGGTTCTAAAACTCTTGTTGCTGATGTGGATGGGAATATAATTACGCTTAACAAGGGGAAAAATGCCGGCCTTAAAACAGGACAAAAGGTGACAATCTCTCGTAAGGGAAAAGTAATCAAAGATCCACAAACAGGTAAAGTTTTGAAGATAAAGTACAAAAAAATTGGCGCTATCAAGCTGACAGAAGTTGAAGACTCTTATGCTGAAGGTGAAATAATAAGCGGATCAGGATTCAATGTGGGAGATATTGTCAGATAGCCCGAAGGTCGCTAATTTAAAGTGGTGTGGCGAACCGCCACAGATATACTAAGTTGCTCAGGAAAAACCTCTTGAAGGACTGGGAGCACAACCGCCGCTACCTGAAGAATTAATATGAGATGTAGAGCTAATCAGCCTCTTTACTCTTATATCATCGCATTTGGGGCATTCAATCTTCTCATTATTGCTTGTAAAAACCAATTTTTCGAAAATGTGGTTACACTTCTCACACTTATATTCATATATAGGCATAAAAAACCTCCTATTTATTAAAACCGTTTATCCTTCATTTAAAAATATTATCTAATGAGCCTCTTGCAGAAACACATGTAATCACATTACATTCGCTATATATTGTGTAGCAGTATGGGCTATGGCACATTATGCAGCACTACTCTGTCGATCTGTGTTGTTTCTGCAAGAGGCTCTATTAAATAATATATCAACTTCTGATAAAATATTTATTGCACAAATAAGATTAAAATGTGGAAAATTTTTGTTGGATAAGTGGGCTACACTCTTAAATTCTTATGATAAATCGCTATTTGCCGGATTTGTCAGTCTTGGTAAATTCGACAAATGATGTGATAAGATTAATAAGGAACGTGGACGAAATAACTTCCCCAACTATGCATCACAGCTTCAGGCCACCTTTGCCCGATCTCAAATCACAAAAATATCAAAATAGCCCGCTATTCCATCAACTTTTGTGATTTGAGATCGAACAAATTTGACCCAAATCTGTGCGCCTACTTGTGGAAGTTATTTCGTCCACGTTCCTAAGCAAAAGAAATTAAAATTATTTTTTTAAAATCTTTTGGTTTTTTTAGTTATCAAGTAGCCTTAATTTCAAATCAACTGGTCTTGATTTTCCCAAGCACAACTTCGGGATTTTTACACAATTTTTCTAGACAGTCATAATACTTTCCAACATGAAAACCATCTACCACACCGTGATGGACCTGTATTGCAATTGGAATCAGCCACGAGTCTCCCTGTTCAAAATACTTACCAATTGTAATTATTGGTATTGAACCATACAAGTTATAATAAGGATGGATAAATGAAGTAAAACTAAACCAAGGAATATTTGTGATAAAAAACATGTGATTTTTTTCAAGATTGTTCTGATCAGGGCGATTCTTTACTTCCTCGATCCTTGCAATGGCATATTCATAGTAGGTGTCAAAATCTTCAAAAAATTTAGAATCACAGAACGAAAATGTCTCATCATCTAACAACACAGTATATCCGGGATCCACAATTTTAAACTCATAAAGTTCACCATCTATTATGCGATGCCGCAGTTGAGGAATTCGATTAACAGATACTGAAATGATATAACTAAGTGAAACAAAGAAGCTAATACTCCTTAACTTTACAAATTTCTTTAAATTTTGGATTTCTATGTTACATGTAGTACTGAAATATGGTATATCACGATCCTTGAAGGAATTGAACAACTCCTTTCTATTGTAATTATCAAGATCAATCCTTTTCATTTGCTTATTTTCTAATCCTTAATGCTCAATACCATTCCAACGATATAAATTATGTAAAGGCTCTATCTCAGGGCTGCTACCTGAAGACTAACCCCCCATCACAAGCGGCGATGAGATAATGGCACTGCTATTAATTGCTGTCTTACTCGAAGCCGGAGTCAGTGGCTGCTTCTCGCCGTCTGAGCGCATCGGATAGTTGGGCACTCGAATCAAGGTGGGCTCTCTCTCCTGTGCGGTTGATCAGCTTCGGATAGAACTCGTACCTTTTCTCCTGACATTCATCTTAGCCGTCGGCTTCATTTCTTGCCACCTTGATTTTTTACACCGACCAATCATTATCAATCAAGCGTGCCCAACACTCTTACAATTTTATTTTATACGCCCTTTTCTTAAGATTCTCAAGCATCTTTTACTATCTCTTTGCTCTCAATTCCCCGGATAATGACATGATGCAGGGTTCCAGGCGCATCCAGTCTGGCTTGTCGTGGTATGTCTCACCTCTTTGCAGTATAATATATAAATTTATATCATAATATGTCCAATTAATCAAGCCCGTCTCCTCTTCGATATTTAAAGAGGAGATGAATAAAGATAAAAAAGTGAAAAACTTAATTCACAATTCAAGCTTCGACACCAATTTTGTATCAATAAGCTTAGATTCATTTTCTGGGTTGATGGCAATTCTAATTATGAGTTTAGCTCAGCTTCATAAAGAAGCTGAGCTAAACTCATAATTAGAATTGCTGTGGGCTTGGGACTTGCCTTGACTTCCATAATTGGAACGTATAGGCTCACCCTTAAGACAC
>Ga0255423_10103_pt1 | contig 15011 bp, 13 predicted proteins | sample ANMaggSeSYBR02H3_FD_182659 | JGI IMG/M metagenome (GOLD analysis project Ga0255423, IMG submission 182659) | Sediment cell enrichment communities from methane seep in Santa Monica Basin, California, United Staets - ANME aggregate JGI... | ecosystem: Environmental > Aquatic > Marine > Cold seeps >...
ACACCGTCGCATCCTGTACGGTATGCAGGATCAGGGCATGACCCATGACAAGCCATACAAGAAATCTGCCAGGATAGTGGGTGATGTCATGGGTAAGTACCACCCCCACGGCGACGCTGCCATCTACGACACTATGGTGAGGCTGGCACAGGATTTCAATATGCGATATACCCTGGCCGACGGCCAGGGGAACTTTGGTTCCATTGACGGTGATGCCGCGGCTGCCATGCGTTATACCGAGGTGCGCATGGACCGCATCACTGAAGAAATGCTTGCCGATATCGACAAGGGTACAGTGGACTTTGTGCCCAACTATGACGGCAGCATGAAAGAACCGGTAGTACTGCCGTCAAAATTCCCAAATTTGCTTATTAACGGCAGTACAGGTATTGCCGTGGGTATGGCTACCAACATGCCGCCCCACAATATCTCAGAGATCATAGATGCCGTGACCATGACCATTGACAACCCTGACGTTGAGCTCCAGGAACTGATGGGTGTTGTCAAGGGGCCGGATTTCCCGACAGGTGCCTACATCTTCGGCAGCTCAGGCTTCCACAGTGCATATAAGACCGGGCGAGGTATCGTAAAAATACGTGCAAAGACCTCTGTAGAGGAGCATAAGAACAAGGAGAGCATCATCATCGATGAGATGCCCTACCAGGTGAACAAGGCCAAGCTTATAGAGTCCATAGCAGCACTTGTCAGGGATAAGAAGATATCAGGCATCTCAGATTTGCGGGACGAGTCTGACAAAGACGGCATCAGGGTCGTAATGGAACTGAGCCGCGGCACCAATGCTGATGTAGTGCTGAACCAGTTATTCAAACATACCCAGATGGAATCCACCTTTGGTATCATCAACCTGGCACTGGTGGACGGCCAGCCCCAGGTGCTCACCCTAAAGCAGCTTATCCAGCATTTTATAGACCACCGCGTGGAGGTCGTCTCCCGCCGCAGCCAGTTCGAACTTGAAAAGGCAAAAAAGCGTGCCCATATACTTGAGGGGCTCCAGATAGCGCTGGACCACATCGACCAGGTCATAGCCTTGATCCGTGCAAGCAAGACCGTGGAAGAAGCCCGAAACGGGCTTATGGCTAATTTTGAACTTAGTGAAGAGCAGGCAAAAGCCATCCTTGATATGAGGCTGCAAAAACTCACAGGTCTTGAGCGGGAAAAGATAGACAATGAGCATAAGGAGTTGATGGAAACCATCAAATGGCTGCTTGAGTTGCTGGCAAACCGTAACAAGATACTTAATGTCATAAAAGAGGAGTTAACCTCCATAAGGGACAAATACGGGGACGCCAGGCGCACCCAGATAATTGAAGGCGGCGTGGACCTGGAAGATGAGGACCTGATACCTGTGGAGGATGTGGTAGTTACTATCTCCAACAGCGGGTATATCAAGCGTATGCCTGTGGATACATACAGGCAGCAAAGGCGGGGCGGCAGGGGTGTCATAGGCATGGACACCAAGGAAGCCGATTTCGTGGAGGACCTGTTCCTGGCCTCAACCCATGATTACATCCTGTTCTTCACAGATACGGGCCGGGTTTACTGGAAAAAGGTCTATGAGATACCTGATGCATCCAGGCAGAGCCGTGGCAAGGCTATAATCAATCTCATTGAGGTGGACAGCGGGGAGAGGATCACTGCCCAGATACCTGTTAAGACATTTGAAAGCGGCCAGTACATCATCAAGGCCACCAGGTTCGGAGTAGTCAAGAAGACAGAACTGTCTGCTTTCAGGAACCCCAGGCGGGGTGGAATAATAGCCATTACCCTTGATGAAGGTGATGAACTTGAGAAAGTTAAGCTTACTGACGGCACCAAGGACATTATCATTGGCAGCCGTCATGGTAAAGCCATACGTTTCTCTGAGACTGATGTGCGGCCTACCGGAAGGGGGGGCCGTGGCGTTAGAGGCATCAGGCTTGTGGGTGATGATTACGTGGTAGGAATGGACATCGTAAGTGACGATGCTACCCTGCTTACGATCACCGAGAACGGTTTTGGTAAGCGTACCAGGTTTGATGAATACAGGAAATTGAACCGGGCGGGCCAGGGTGTAATAACCATAATTTCCAGTATCCGCAACGGTCTTGTCGTGGATGTTAAGGCCATTAATGAATCGGATGAACTAATGATAACAACATCGGACGGTATCATTATCAGGGTGCCTGTATCTGATATCAGGGTGCAGGGACGAAATACCCAGGGTGTCAAGATAATGAATGTCAAACCTGGAGATAAAGTAATGGCAGTGGCCAGGGTCGTTGGCGAGGATAGCGGAATTGGAAAAGATAATATATAATAACAACGTAAATATATTACAATATTATAAGAATTTTACAAGAATTCTTGAATTCAGAGGGGATGAACTGAATGGAAGAATTAGTCGAGATACCGTTTACTTATGACTATTTACCTGTGGGTCAGGATGCACAGGATATTTATGAAGAGCCTGTTGAGATACTGGTGAACCTTGTCCGTGAAGGGGAGATAAACCCCTGGAACATTGATATAGTAGAAATAACTGATAAGTTCCTGTACCATATTGAAGAACTGGAGCGTATGGATCTAAGGATATCAGGCAGGACACTCCATTATGCAGCTATCCTGCTGCGCATGAAGTCCAATATCCTGGTAGAGGAACCTGTTATTGAGGATGATTCATGGGTCGATGATCTGGACTTTTTTGATGTGAACGATTATCCTGTACCCAAACCACCTGTGAGGCGCCATTCCCAGCGCTCGGTCACACTGGATGAACTGATACTTGAGCTGGAGAAAGCAGAAGTGGTTGAACGGCGAAAGACCATCCGTAAAAAAGCGAGGGAAACCATCGAACTGGCCCGGCCGACCACAGAACAGGTACTGGGTATCGCCCATGAGGAGGATATCGAAGGCAGGTTGGATTCAATGAGGGAAACACTTAGCAGCATCCTGGAAGACAGGACATATATCGCGCTTAGTGAACTGCTGTCCGGGGACCGTTCAAATAAACTGATGACCTATATTTCACTACTGTTTCTTGCAACAAATAAGGAGATATGGCTTGAACAGGAAGAACTATTCGGTGAGTTATATATCAGGTATCCTGATTCACCGGGGGTATGTTCATAGGGGACCGTGAGATAATTGAGGCTGCATTATTTGCTGCCGGTGGACCGGTAGATCTTGCCACATTAAAGGAACTGGTAAGTAAAAAGAAAAAAACCCGTGCTATTGTGCTCTCACTCATACAGGAATACAAAGAGCGGCAATCAGGACTGGATATCATTGAAGTGGAAGGCAAGTACGTTATGCAGGTCAAACCTGAATATGCAGACCAGGTCAGGAGTGTGGCCCCGAAGGAACTGCCATCCCCAGTGCTTCGGACCCTTTCCATGATAGCCTACCACCAGCCACTGCTCCAGAGCGACCTGGTAGAGAAACGCGGCAATGCCACCTATGACCATGTAAAGGAACTGGAGGCCAGGGGACTGATAAGCAGGAGCCCGGAAGGGAGGAGCCGGATACTTACCACCACACAGGGATTTGCCGAATATTTTGGGCTAAGATCCAGTGATCCTGAGTATATCAAACAGAAGATCATCGAGCTGGTATCCGAGCAAGGGCAGACCGGGCTTGACAAGTGGCTTGGTGTGAAGCCCACCGTAGGTGTTACGATGGGATATTTGTCCCTAATGTTCTTGCTGGGTATTGATAATTTCAAGGTTGTGGAGCCGTATAAACCCACAGACAAAGAGATCCTGCGAATAAAAGACGTGAGCAAGCTGGTAATCTCAAAAGGATACGGGGAGAAGGTTGCCGAATACTTTAATGGAGAGATCATAGAGGTGCAGGCTGTTACTTTCGATGACCTGCTTCTGACCATAGAAAAACTCTCACCTCTTGGCAATAAGGGCAAGGTAAAAGCAGCAGTTGAAAAGGTAAGCGAATTAAAGGAACAATATTTATCTAAAACCCCTGGCATTACTACCAGGGTGAAGCCTGCTACTGATATGGTGGCCCGGCTCATCACCGATATGAAGCTCAACGTATCTGCCGGCGGGCTGCTGGTAGCCCCTGACTATGGATTATCGAGTGAGGGAGTAGATGTATCATCAGGTGCGGATATACTGGTGCCCTCACACCAGAATGCTGTGGATGATATTGTTAAGCGTGTATGCCAGCGCTATGATGCAATTATTAACGGGATTGCCAGCGGAACTTCTAACGGGATTGCTAACGAGACTGATAACGGGACTACCGGCGGGATTGCTAACGGAATTGCTAACGAGACTGACAACGGGACTACCAACGGGATTGCTAACGGAATTGCTAACGAGACTGACAACGGGACTACCAACGGGACTGACAACGGGATTGCTGAAAAGGATTTTAAGGTCTGATCATTATTAGTACTGGATACAATATGGCTAATCATGATGTAATAGTGGTGGGTGGCGGTATTAGCGGCCTGATGTCTGCTATGACGCTTTCAAAACATGGGAAAAAGGTACTTGTCCTGGAAAAACGTAGTTATGTGGGTGGAAACTGCAATAGTTACGATGTAAATGGATTCCAGGTGGACACGGGTGTCCATGCGATAACCCACCTGCGGGTAGGGCCTCTGCGCCGTCTTATTGATACATATTTCGATTATACCCCCATGTTCCTTGATCATGGGGCTTATCACGTCAGGACTCCAAATAGATTGTCAAAGATACCGTCCAACTTAAAGGAGTTTGCCACATTCGATGTCCTGCCAAAAATGGACCGGTTGCTGCTCAGCCAGTCCATTACAAAGGCTTTTACACAGTCTACGCTTGGGTCTGACCTTAGCAACCAGTCAGTATATGATTACTTGCCTGGTGGACTTTCAGAGGATTCACTGGATTTTATCAATGCTATGTGTTACTCATTATCTGGTAAGTCCATGTATGAGACCTCAGTGCATAGGGTGCTGACTGGCAGTGGTTATATGCGGGATAGTGTGCCTGAGAAATTCCTTGAGGATGAAGAAATCGCCAAATCCTATCTGGCCCTACTTGCAAATCATCTTACTGTGAGCCAGTTGAAAGGACACCTATCGATCCTGAGCAGGCTTGGAAATAATGACATTGGGTATTCCCAGGCATATCCACGCAGGGGTCTCAAGGCGTTTTTGAATGCAGTTTTATTTTCCATGCACGATTCTGTTCAAATAAAGACTTCATCCAGGGTGACAGGAATAAATACCACAGGAGGGGTCGTAAAGGAAGTGGTCACCCCTGATGAGACTTATCAGGCTGATGTTGTGGTATTCACAGGCTTTGCAAAAGACCTGCCTGCACTTACGGATAATCTGCCATCACCATATATACAGGATATTGACCGGATCGTGCAGACCCATAGTATGACAATATGGCTGGGTCTTGATACAAAGTTACCTGAGTTCGACTACACTGGCTCAGAGGTATGGTTCAAGCGCAGGGCTTTCTGGGCCATGCCAATTAGCAACTATGACAAATCACTGGCACCTCCGGGCAAGCAGCTGGTTGGGTTCACTTTCATTGTTGATGAGTCTGTACCACTGGTAAAAGACAGGAAGCGGATGTATAATACCATACTGACTGCAGTGCCAGGTATAAAGGACCATATCGTAATGACCCACTACCAGTATACTATTCCAGAAAAGGCTGCTGTGACCATTAATGGCTACTTTGCAGATACCAGGACACCTATCACGAACTTGTATCTTGCAGGTACTGATACTGATAGCAGGAGTATGGGTATTACCAGAGCTGGTTATTCGGTTCTGGGACTATTGAAGGTCTTGCGTGAGGACCATCATATTGAATGAATGTCAGTTTTTTTTCTTCCTGTCCCGCATATATTCTGAAAAACCTGAATTAAGCAGTACCAGAATTCCTGAAACGAATGTGATAAATCCAAATTCACTTGGGTATATTAATTCGCCTTTCACTATCAACAGGACTCCTGTGTGTAGTATGATAAGACCAACAATGAACGCCGATATCTGGTGCCTGCCTAGTGCGATGCCATAGTGCAGCACGGTGGCAGTCAATGTCCCCACACCGAAATAGATGAACGAAGAACCATCCCTGCCATCCAGTGATATTATTATACCGGCTAACAGGAAAAGAATACCTAAAGCTGTCAGTGTGTTTTTTTTATTTTTGAACCTCATTTTACCATCCTGCCTTTTACTATAGTATTGTATTAATAATTATGCGGGATATTAACAGGGAGAAGAAGCTGGAAGAAGAGACAGGAAGAAGAGACAGGAAGAAGAAACAGGAAGAAGAACATGGAAAAAGTAACAAGTCATGGTTTTTTTAAGTTCCTGGCACCTATTTACGATATCGGGGCAAGGATTGCAATGATGGGGCAGTATGACAGGTTGAGGAACCAGTTACTTGGAAAGATCGAGATAACAAAAGGTAGGCGTGTACTGGATATGGCCTCGGGTACGGGATATCTGGCTGAGCGGCTGGACGTGGTTGACCTTGTATGTACTGATATTTCCATTGAGATGATAAGACGTGCCAGGGCCAAGTCGAAAGGGGATTTTGTGCTTGCCGATGCCCACAGGCTGCCTTTCAGGGATGGGGTTTTCGATACTGTAGTCTCAAGTTTTGCCATGCATGAGGTGGCACAGCCTTCTGATGTGATGGGTGAGATGTTCAGGGTACTGAGGCCGGGTGGAGAGATTGCGGTTATGGATGTGGTGCGGCAAACCAGGTTCTCGAAGAAGGTACTGCTGGAGATGTTCCATACTTTTGTTGAGATGCGGACAGCTACCTACGTTGATATATCAGAGCTAAAGGATGCTTTTAAGGCTGCTGATGGATTTAATGTGCAGTGGGAGATGTTTGACCTGGTGGCGCTGGTGTGGGGGAATAAGAGGGGTTGACTATTTATTTTTTCAAAAAGTAATCCTGCCACTACTTGAATAAGAGATTAGCTTTCTTGGTAGTGTAAAGGAAAGGTCTCGCGACCATCTCCCTTATAAAATCGCACGTATGGATTTCCTGTCAGATCGGGCTTCTATTTGTGACGGGAATGTCGCCAACCACCAAGCCCACCCCTGGTTTGCTTACGCTCCGGGCTGCGGCTGCCGATACTGGGCAACTCCGCACGGTACTTTACAGTGCCGCACTGCTCGTTTTCTTCGACAGGGAGCAGACGCGGGCGGGGGGATTTAAGGCGGCAGTGGGACAAGATTTTTTTTAGGTGTCCTGTTTGTTTGTCTTTCTCTTTTATGCTTCAAGGCATGCCAGTCACGGATCCCGTTTTGGAAAAACGGGTAGTGTACCATAAATCGTGACCTTTATATACCTTATTGGATTAACATGATGGAGCGTATAAATAAACCACTATGACATTGAGGCACGGAGTGGTTTTTTTTTTTGAAAAATCTCTCAGCATCTCTGAGGCTCTAATATGATTGTTATTTAAGTAGATCACGGAATTTAGGGTATTGACCCGCTAATTTACTGATGTTTTTAAATAAGGAAAAGTCAAAAGTTCCTCCATTGACCAGATATGATCTGTTTTTCCAGCCGCCATCATCGGTGTTCTCTTGATATACTTTCGATTCGTAATATCTTCATCACCTTGATTGATTTTTAGTTTTAATCCAGAATGTGGCCTTACAAAATTAAAAAATGACTTGTAATATATCATGTGCTTATTTAACCAGTAATCTTCCTTTGAAAATCCTATTGTTTTCCTTGCAAGACGTTCATTTTCTTGACGGAATGTCAAATTTTGTCGCTCAATGTGAGAAGTTGTGATATCAGATGGTGATATATTTTCCATATTCCCGAATATGATCTGCTTATGTACTTTAATGAGCTTTCCTCCTTTTCGTTCTTTTATTACCTGTGCATATCTTAGATCCGTTCTTGGTATCTTGTATGGTTTTTTAGGTCTTCCTCTCTTTCCAGTTTTAGGAGGCGTTACTGTCTCATTATAGAGATTAAAAAGAGCCACTCTATACTGATTATTCCCATCACTTACAAATAAAGGCAACTCATTGTCTTTATCGAGACATGAATCAATTCCCTTGATTAATTCATCTGCTGACACTTGCATCCTTGGACCAACTACTATGCTTAGAAGCAATCGTGACTCTTTTGCAAAACCTACCCATATCCACCTTTCTTCCTCTGGATCTGCCACTCCCGGAATTGGTTTTTTTTTACAAAAGTCCAAAGTTCGTCTAATTCAACTTTTGAAATTTCTAAATCCTTATGAAAGATATCATTCACCTTTTCACTATGATTTGCGGCTCGGAGAAGCCAATCTCTAACTGTATCTAATTTCACATCCAATATATATGATATTTTTCTAAGAGGGATGTCACTAAGAACCATTTTTAGTGCAAGAATAAAGGTATCCTTTTTCGTCCTGAGGTTGTAAAAGACCGTCCCACTCCGGCTATTGAATGATTTCCCACATGTTCTACAGATAAATTTCCTTACTTTTCCATTTTGTGTTTCGTATGTTCCATTTCCAGTAATATTTCCCATGTCAGTCATTCCATAGTCAGGACACAAAACATTAGGGCAGGCAATATCAGTGAATTTTGATTTGGGACCACGTGTTCCCATATTAATCACCGATGATTATATTGTTTTGATAGTACTTAAAACATCAGTAGATTAAAGGGTCAATATCTGAATTCCCCCCTCCCTCTATATCAATATTTAATAATTAGTCATATCGCTTCCAATAGAATAGAATATAATGTATTAATTGAGGCTCTGGCATTCCAGAGTATATTCGTTATTTTTTGATTTATGAGGTATTTAAGGCGTGTATTTATAAAAAATTCATTTACAAATCCTTCAATTGAAATTCTAAGTAAATTCTAACTATTACAGTTGTTTAGGTACATATTATTGCTAAAAATCCAAAAATAACAAAAAATAGGATCTAATCGTAACGTATTCATTAGCACCTATCATAAATACATTTCGATACAGTTGAATTAATTCTATTGAGTTTGTGCATATATTGTATCAAAAATTGCCTGAAATACCCTCAATCCAAACCCATATAATGAAATTTTAGAAAAACTGACACTTTCTAGGTGTTTATTGGCATTTCAAAGCTGTTATATCCATTTTGCCAGAGGCTCAATTAAGGGAAAAGTCCCAACATCTTGATCGAATCGGCCACCCTGCCCACCCCGATTGCCAGGCTGGTATCCCGCATATTCAGTCCCTTCTCTTCTTTCGCATCCCATACATTCTTAAATGATGACACCAGCTTTGCCTCAAGCTGTTGGTTAACCTCTGTCAGGCTCCAGTGCTGGCGGTTAATATTCTGCACCCATTCAAGATAGCTCACCATAACACCGCCTGAGTTTGCAAGAATATCAGGCACCAGTAATATCCCGTTATTATCAAGTATCTCGTCTGCTTCGGTCGTGGTGGGGTTATTAGCACCTTCAACGATCACCCTCGCTTTGATATTTCCTGCATTCTTCATTGTGATCTGGTTCCCCAGTGCAGACGGTACAAGGAAGTCACATTCCAGTTCAAGGAGTTCTTCATTTGTCAGCTTTTCGCTCCCCTTGAACCCAACAACCGAACCGGTCTCTAATTTATGGCTAAAAACCTTACTGGGGTTTAGACCGTCAGGATCATATATACCGCCTCTTGAATCACTTACCCCGATAATCCTGCATCCCATACTGTTCAACGTCATTGCAGCGTTAACACCCACATTTCCGAAACCCTGTATCACAACAGTTGAATCCTTCAGTTTCATACCCAGGGTTTTGGCAGTCTCCCTTAAGATTATTGCCGCACCCCGTCCTGTAGCCTCGGCACGTCCTTCGCTTCCTCCCAACCCGATAGGTTTGCCGGTCACCACTTCAGGAACAGAGTATCCCTTTATGACACTATAGGTATCCATCATCCATGCCATGGTCTGGGCATCTGTATACATATCAGGCGCTGGCACATCCCTGTAGGGACCGATGAACTGGGATATCATGGTAGTGTAGCGCCTGGTTATGTGTTCCTTCTCACGAATGGACATTTCCTTTGTATTGCAGACGATGCCGCCCTTTGCACCGCCGTAAGGTATGTCGATGAGTGCACATTTCCATGTCATCCCCATTGCAAGGGATTTTACTTCATCCATGGACACTTCATGATGATACCTGATACCGCCCTTATATGGTCCCCTGGCATCGTTATGCTGGACGCGGTACCCGGTAAAGACCTTTATCTCCCCATTATCCATTTTAATTGGCAGGGAGGTGGTATGTATCATTTTAGGGCTGATGAGTATCTCATATAGCCCGGGGTCCATGTCCATCTGTGCTGCGCATATCTTAATCTGCCCGCAGGCATTATCGTAAGGATTCTTTTCTCCACTCATAATATTACCTCAATGTCTATTGTTTATAACTAGTAAAATTACTATAATACCCTTTTGATTAGCAGTGAGAGGATATTACTCTATTTGACTCTGCCTGGCCACACAGAACCTGCAAAGGGCTTCATCATTATCTTTCTGCTTGTCCTTCACAGGACAGTAATAATGGTCCCCTATCTTTTCAACAAAAAACCCGCCCGGAAAAGGCGTACCTTCAGGATGGGGCGGTGTTTTGGTTATGAAGATATTGTAAAGAGCACATAAATGGTATAGCACAGTCATATCATGTGCCTGGGAAGTGTCTTTCGTATCAATATTATCAAGTTTTTCCTGGAAACTTTTAATGAATTCAATAAACTGTTCCTTATCAAGTATCTGATTATAGGAATGTGTTTTAGCAATAATTGCCTTAAAATTTGAAATAAGTTGTTCAGCCATCTTTTCCCTGAACACTTTTTTATATTTCAATGGGAGATACTTACATTCCTTCTCCAGTTGGGCCTGTATTTTCATCAGGTCAAAAACAGTATATGCCGAGAGTTCTTTATTAAGTTTTGATAGCAGGGTCTGCTGGTCATGCACAGATTCATGTAGTTCATGGACACTTTTGAGTTTCTTAAATGAAGACGCTGCCATAGTAATGCATCAACCTTTACACTTATAATTATACATCAACCTTTGCGCTTCAGTATTTCAATTTCACTATCCGGCTTTCCAACATAGACCTCGTCCGCATTAAGGAAAATACCGTGTTCGACCACTCCGGTACAATTGGATAATTCCCTGGCAAGCTGTTCAGGGTCATTGATCATACCAAAATCAGCATCCACCACGAAATTACCGTTATCTGTGATCACAGGTCCGTCTTTATGTGCCGCCATACGCAACACAGGCTTACCTTTCAGTTCCCTGACCTGGGACTTGACCAGTTCCGGGGCCTGCGGCATGACTTCCAGGGGTACATAGTGGTCCAGCACTTCAACCACTTTGGTCGGGTCCACAAGTACCACGAACCGCCTGGCTGAAGCTGCGATGATCTTTTCATTGGTATGGGCGGCACCTCCACCCTTGATCACGCACAGGTTCGCATCAACCTGGTCCGCACCGTCGATGGCTATATCTACAACCGGGTCCTGTGCAAGTGAAGTGAGGGGAATGCCATGCTCAATTGCCAGCATTTGTGACTGATATGACGTAGGAACACCTCTGATGTCCAATCCCTGTTTAACTCTGTGTCCAAGTGATTCAATTGCAAAAGCAGTGGTCGACCCTGTACCAAGACCCACTACCATTTTGTCCCCTACAAGATTTGCAGCTGATTCACCAACTGCTTTTTTCTCACTTGTATTTGATTTTTCAGTTCGGTCTTTCATTTGAATTGACATTAAACCCTAATGCTCCAAGTATCTTTTGGATTATACCACTTTTCTTGGTATCAGGGATAAATTCAACTCCTATAAGTTGTGCTGCCAGTTTCTTAATTGCAATAGATGCCGGTGAATCAGGATTTGAAATTACCAGGGGAATCTTATTCAGACCAGCTCTATGCACATTGATATCATCGGGAATTACAGCAAGTATCTTTAATTCCATGGTCTTTTTGAGCAATTCTATTGCACTATTTTCATCATATACATTAGTGCGGTTCAAAATCGCACCGTCGATGATCCTATCTGCTGACTTTGCAATGAGTAGCATTCGCAGAGCATCTGCCATAGATATCAGCTCAGGAGTGGAAATGATTATAATGTGATCAACTGCGGGTAACAACAAGATAATATCTTCGTTTAAGCCTACAGGGGCATCTATTAATATATAATCTACCGTCTCTTTTAAGTTGTCCAGTACATCTATCATACGAGAGGGGTCAGCTGCCTGGAATCCTTCGATACTTTCCCCGCCCGGAATAAATTTCAAACCGTTGGGTCCTTCATAGATGGCTTTTTCTAGCGGTTCACTGCCGGCAAGGACGTCATGAATAGTTATTGGTGGATCGAGCATACCAAAAACAAGTCCCAGATTTGGCATTGCCAGATCAGCATCAATTATGATGACCTCTTTTCCTAACATTGCAATTGAGGTTGCAAGATTTGAGAAAACTGTGGTTTTTCCCACTCCACCCTTTCCAGATAATATAAGATAGATTTCAGCTGTCATAATGCTTATCATGTCCTGGGGAAATCCTTTTTAAGTTAAACATCATAACAAGTATATAAATATGTGTAATTTCATAAATATAAAGCTATAATCATGGATGATTTTATTGATCAATCAAAAGTATTCTTCAGATGTACTTTTTGTGAATTTGAATTTCAGGCCGACTCGAACTTCATTTCGATCAAATGTCCACAATGCGTCAGTGGAGAAAATTATTGGGTTTGAATGTCAATGTTGCCCAGACTGTACGTGTAGCATATATAGAACAGGATGATAACAGGCAGTCCCAAAACTCCTTGAAATTAAAAAAATGTTCACAATTATACATAATATTTCGCATGAGTTTCGTATTTTAGTTTTCAACTGTATTTCACCTTAAATGATCCATCAACATATATCAACTTTTTTTTTATTCCAATTTACCCCATTATCTATATCAATCGGACTTGGTACAAAATTCACTTATCCTGCCTTACGTGGCCAATGCGGTATAATACCATCCATAATCTCAAGATATCCAATTCTCCTAACATTATGTGCAACATTTTTCAGTCGTATTTCAGTAACCTTGCGCGCATCAAGTCTTTTCCTCAAAGAAGCTCTAAATTTAGCCATCACCATAGAATTAACCGTTTCCGATATCGAACGCATATGGTATTGTTTTAACCGCTCCTGCATATCTTCCCATATTGAATAAAGCACATCACTCCATCCTGCAACCCCCTTACTCCTGAATGTTACATTGCTGTAAGGGAAAAAATAAGGAGTGATAGCGTGAAAATACAGTTTTCAGAGCAAACCGTATGGGATTATGACACTTGAAAGTTTACAGAATTGACTGGAGTGAATCTTAGAAAACTTATTCCATCAGATAATATTCCATGCTCCCGCAACCGATCTGCTCAGCATACTTAAGATGCATGATCGGATCCACGCCCCATACATCAGTTATACTCCTGCCATGATGCCCCATCTTCCTGTTTATCAAATCCAAAGTTGCTACATCAATAGCTACAGGGTCGGTTGATGCCGTGATACCCACATCATCAGCAAATTTGGGTGCAGAGAAATTAAAGCAGTCACAGCCAGGGGTCAGGTCATATATCCAGTTGATGTAACCTATCCTGTATGGCAGGCACTTAATGGGCCCAAGTGCTGCCTCGCCCAGTAGCTTTTGCATCTCCACATCTACATTATCGGGTGCAATGATAGCTTCCTGTGGGCATGAAGCCAGACATGCCAGTTCCCCTCGGCACAGGTTCCAGTCTACACTGGCATGGGCATCCCCCAATACCAGGGCATTCCAGGCGCAGATATCAATACATTCACCGCATCCGGTGCATTTCTCAGGGTCGATGGTGGGCCTGCCTACTTCATGAACCCTGGTCTTACCTTCTTTATCCAGGCACCCCATTCCCAAGTTCTTCACAGCGCCCCCTAACCCCGAGCCGGGATGTCCCTTGGCATGGGAAATAACTATCATGGAATCGGCCTTAGCGATAGCTGATGCCACAGTTATATCCTTCAGTATCAAGCCCCCTATGTCCACTTTCACAGCATCATCCCCAAGCAGTCCATCCGCTACAATGAACGGTGCATTCATGCTGGCCTGGGTAAAACCGTTCATTGCCGCAGCCCATATCAGGTCTGCAGCGTTCAGTTTCATGCCCTTGTACAATGTAGTGGTATCTGTAACAAAAGGGATGCCGCCCGCTTCCCTTACCAGGTCGACAACTGTACGCACTAGCACTGGCCTGATATATGTGGTATTCCCATATTCTCCGGGGTGTATCTTGACTGCTACAATATCGCCTTCCTTAACCGGTGATATTTTCAGGAACAATTCCTTTACCTGATCGATCTGGTTGGTTTTTGCCCCCACATCCTCTGCTGACCTGAAAAATACATCAACTGTCATAATATCAGTCCTTCAATGTAGCAATTAAGGTAGCACAACCATAAAAACCTGTTTGCATAGAACAATACCTTTGCCGGCAATTCCTGCTAAGATTGTAAACGCTGCAGCAAAAGGATCACAAGATTATACTTTCATAAATATTATATGTACTGTTAAAAAAAAAACAACTTTGGAAATATCAGAACGCTAGTGTCGAGTCAACCATATAATATCGCTAGATATATTATCTGATACTGTTCTATTTCCCAGTTATTTCCAAGACGCTGATTCACGCAGATTTACGCTGATTTAAGGTTGCATCTGCGTTAATCAGCGTAAATCTGCGTCTAATATAATTGTTGAAACTACTGGATTTTAGAATTGTGCCCTATGCCCTTCATAATTCGACACTTGAAGGTTGACTCGACACTAGTGTATTATTTTAGGCTAATATTTTCAATTGTTGTATTATCATTTCCAAACCTCTGTAACTTGATCATGTTCGTCCAGGTTTTGAGAAAAAAAGACCACAGGCAGAAATGAGCGTGGAAGCAGTTTGCTGATGCTT
>Ga0255423_10105_pt1 | contig 14732 bp, 12 predicted proteins | sample ANMaggSeSYBR02H3_FD_182659 | JGI IMG/M metagenome (GOLD analysis project Ga0255423, IMG submission 182659) | Sediment cell enrichment communities from methane seep in Santa Monica Basin, California, United Staets - ANME aggregate JGI... | ecosystem: Environmental > Aquatic > Marine > Cold seeps >...
ATAAATTAAAAAGTCCCTAATAATCCTTCCAACATTCATCACCATTCAAAGCTGTCGTAACGCCTTGACCGGGTCCAGTTTTGCACCCCTCCATGCAGGATAAATGCCTGCAATGACGGATATGACCAATGATACCAAAAACCCGGCTGCAAGTATTTGTACATTTATTACTGTTAAATGTTCGAAATCCGCAATCCCCAACTGTGCTACCAGCATGGGCCTGCCCACACTGTCTATTAAAAAGGAAAACAAAATCCCGATCAGGTCACCAAGTATCCCGCCCAGTACTCCTATGATGATACATTCGGATAAAAACATCCTGATTATGTCCAATTCCGATGCCCCTATAGCCTTGGTAATTCCGATCTCATGAGTGCGTTCATACACCGAGACGATCATCGTATTTATTATCATGAGCCCGCCCACGATCAATGATATGCTTGAGAAGAATGCAAGGACAAGGGTCACAGCGTTCATTATTTTGTTGACCGAATCTATTTCATCCTGTGCACTATAGCAGGTCAGCCCCAGTTTCTCAATGGCAGTCCTTGCAGCCGGCGTCTGGCCGGACTTATCCAGCTTAACAATAATGCCGTCATAAACATCTTTCCCGGTAAGCTCCCTGGCAATATTTATATCTATGAATGCCTGGTCATCGGTATCGGTCCCGGTAGGTTTTAACCTGCCTGCTATCATAAAGGTAATATCCTTATCTATCGCCCTGCCTTCTTCTCCGTATAACCTGATCCTGGCATCAATGGCGTTTCCGATCTCTGCCCCCTCAATCTTTGCGAATTTCTCCCCGATATCACTTCCCAGCACGATCTGGTATGTTCCTTCCTCAAGCCACATGCCAGCTTCAAGATTCAGGTCTTTGGCATCCATATATTTTGCTGAAATGCCATTGGCCTTAAAATATGTCTTATTTGGTGTCACATAATCATCCATGGTATATGGTGCGACTACAGATCCATATTCCCTGACCGCACGTACTTTTGATTCGGTTATCAGGATAATATTTCCATTGCTGACTCCCGGGGATACCTCAATTAAGGTCAGGTCATGGGATTTTTCGATCTCACCAACTGCATTGACACGGATCCCTTCCCCCAGGGACGTCACTCCGACAACGGCTGCCACACCAACTGATATCCCGAGCAAGATCAGCAGTGTCCTGACCTTTTTGGTTCGCAACTGCCTCATTGCCAGTAAGAATGCTTCAATCAACGATCTCACCGTCCGTTATTGTTATCACCCTGTCGGCATTGTTAGCCATTAGATCATCATGTGTTGTAACAATGAATGTGATCCCCTGCTCTTTATTCAGCTTCTTCATGAGGTCAATGATCTTCTTTCCTGTCTTGGAGTCTATATTTCCTGTTGGTTCATCTGCCAGGATAAGCCTGGGATGGTTTGCAAGTGCACGGGCTATGGACACTCGCTGCTGCTCGCCCCCGGATAGTTCTGAAGGGAGGTGAAGCGCCCTGTCCCTTAGTCCCACAGATTCTAACAGTTCTTCTGCCCTTTTTATCCGTTCTGGCTTTGGAACTTTGTTGAAATACATGGGATACCATACATTCTCTATGGCATTCATTGTTGATATGAGGTTAAATCCCTGGAAGACGAACCCCATTGTTTGCCTGTGCAGTTGCACGAGACTACCGGCATTTCCATAGTCGATCTTCATATTATCTATATAGACATCCCCACTGGTTGGTTTATCCAGGCATCCTACAATGTTTAGCAGTGTAGATTTCCCTGATCCGGACGGGCCCATTATCGAAACAAACTCGCCACTGGCAACAGTCAGGTTTACATCATTGAGCGCCACCACCTGGTTCCCTGAGCCAAAGGTGTAGTACTTTGACAATCCCTGTGTTTTAACCATACACACAATTAGTCACCTTTTACCTGCCACATAAGCAAATAATATTGAAACAATCCCAATCATTAGCTCGAAACCAGCTGTTTTATTCGCTTTCGCTTCCCCTTCCTCTTCGAACTCCAGCACCAGGATCGCATTTGTTACCAACATGTAATCACCGCTGTCTTGTATGCTGGCAAAATTATCTTTAGGCTTTAGGTAATTTGTTACTTCCCGCTCATCAATTGCGATCTGGGCTGATTCGCTTGTCAAGTAAATGTCTTTCCACACTTTCCCGCCGCCGAATAATATCCTGATAATATCTCCCAGAATGGGTGTGACTTCTGCTTTCTCGTTAAAAAAAAGCTTGTTGCGAGTCTGTTTTGCACCCTGGGTTAAGCCCCCTGATGGAGAAGCAGTTATCAGGTATGCCCTGCTCACTTTTTCTGCATCTACATCACCTTTGAAATACGTGGTCGTTGTGGCCATTTCCGGGGTGATACCATGTTCGGCATAGATCATATCACAACCTTCATTGACCCAGTATTCAATAACTGACGAGTCCTGGTATTCATAGATTATGAGCAGTCCGATTCCCTGTACACAAAATGTCCGCTCATCGTCTGCCGAATTTTGTAATGATATCGAATAAGCGCCATTTTCATGTATCCGGTCGCTCAGATCATAAACATCTGTGCCTGAAAAGAAGTCGTATCTCGCTGCAAATCCTTTGGTATCGGTATATCTTGAATCATGTGATACCGGGTTGACAACATCATTATGCATGACTGATGCATTCATCACCGGATATATACCTTCCAGGCCTTTTTTACTCCATACCCAGTACGTATATGCCCTTGCAAATCTGATACTTGCATTGGCTGGAACAGCAACTTCAAAGTCAACCGTGTAGGTGTCATTTGACTTCATCTCTCCGCTGTATTTGCTGTTGCCAAGGGTAAATTCGACACCGCCCGGGTGTACATCATGCAAAACAGTGATCAGTGGTTTATCTCCGGCATATGATGCCGATGCCGGAAAAATAACTATTATCAGGAGACTAAGTAAAATTAAATACGATTTCATCCACATTATTGTCCTCATTTGATTCAATTACATAGTTTTTCTCGTCTACTATTGCTTTGAGGGTATGTTCGCCCCCCCGCAACCGTTACCATCAGTTCTTCTTCCATTGAAGAACTGCCATCCAGCTCCTGGATATGCAGTGCCGCAATTTTTTCTTCATCAAGATATAAGTTGATATCAAATTGCCTGGCTGGTGACTCCCCATTATTTATAATGACTATGGGAACTTGATAGTCTGTTTGTTGGTTTTCGGTACCGGGTCCGGTACACCCGCTAAAACATGCAGCTACAAGAAGAACTGCCAGCAAGAAGGCTTTTTTTCTTCTAAGACTTCCAATAACCAGTAGCATTAATAACGGTGTTGATGCTTTAGCCAAGCTGTTTTCGGTTTCGGTCTTTTTTGGTTCTCCTATGGAAATAGACAGGTCGGGTCTGGTATTGACATCTACTTCTGCTTTATAGACATTGTTATTTTCATTAGACTCCAGTACTAAATTTTCAGGATCGACTATTATCTCCAGGATATGGGGTCCTGCCGTAGCATGCCAGTTGATAGTTGACCTGATAACACCGCTTGCATCCATATTCACATCAGTTGTTGAAGCCTCACTTCCATCAACATCCAGCCTGATCCTGACCAATCCTTCATGCAGTCCACCCGGATTACCTATCACTACCGGTATCTCAACATCATTTCCCTCAATAAGACTAATTTCATCGATCTCAACTTCTATCGATAGATCAGGTCCGGAATTGGTAGCTGTCCTGTGTTTCAATACCAACGATGTGATAACTGGGTGCAGATAGTCTTCACCTTCGTTATCGCCGATCTTTCCATCCCCATCCAGGTCACGTCCTAAAAGGAATGTAAGAACATTATCTGTCTGTGTATATTCAAGCACATCGAAGCATTCAATATCAAAATAACTGCTCCGAATGCCAGAACCAAAACATGCATCACCACTTACCTCATTGGCAATATCCGTTACTCCGGTGTTGTATCCCATATCAAGGAGATATTGAGGTGTGGTCCCAAGCTGGTGGTCATTAAATAACAGATAATCAGGCAGGTCCTTTGAACTTGTCAGATAAACTACTGTGAGTTCTGCTTCGTTCGGACTGGTCTGGTCCTGCATATCATTGAAAAATACAGATGTTTCATAATTTATATTTTCCTGCTTTCCGCTCCATCCCCCACTATGGAGATTCACATTCCCGTCATATATCTCGTAGGTGATCCCAGGTGCATTCTTGTCTTCATAGACTGCGGCGAGTACAGCGCCGTACACCCTCCCGTCAAGTTTATTACCGGGTTCTCCCTGGCTTGTTTCAATGATAACCGCATTCTCACCGTTCACAACAATATCAGTTACATCATAGTATACCCAGTAAACTCCATGGCCTGAACAGTACACGTTTGAGCTGTCATCATTAATACCCATCAGTGGTACTTTATCCATGCTTTTGTCGTTCATGTCAACCCGGACCCATCCTTCATACTCTTCCTTGCCGCCCCAGATACCGACATACAGGCGTGCCCACCTGATATGACCATCCGGCACATCAAATCTCTGTGAGTAAGGCGGGAATGCCATGCCGTGGCCGCCGTCGATATATACTCCACCATTAACCGTGCCTTGTGAAGCGATTGTAAACGATATACCGTCATATGAATAGCTTGCCTGGACTGCCGGAATGAATGTGAACAGCATTAAAATAAATATAATTTTCTTCATAATCTTTCACTCCATTGCTGGATATTCTCTGATTGCAGTGGCAGCTAACAAAAAGTTACCAACTACTCAATCCTGTGTATCTCCCAATATTTCTATTGCCCTTTGAAGATGGCTACCCGCCATGTCCATAGCCTCAGCAGCCAGTAACAGTTCTGCTTCAATATCCTGTTGTCCCATTTCTCCAGCTTCCTGTGCTTGCTTTCGAAATCCGGCGGCATGACTGCTATTATGCCCGGCCCAGTGTTCAAGTTTTATCTTTAACTTTTCAGGTTGCATTATATCATAGCTCCTCTCACTTTTTTAGCAATACTGTATCCTATAGCCCCTCCTATCAGGCCGCCGATGGCGGCAATACCCACCTCCCCCCAGGCATACCAGGGGGCATAATATACTTTCCATACGGCAGGTGCAAAAAAGAAATAGAACATCCAGTAAGCATAGGCACTCCTCGCCACACAGTAAATTATAGCCGTGCTCCGCCTGTCTGCATAATCTTTCTTGAATAACAATACCAGAATATCCACGATTATGCCTTCAGTCATATACCACCCCATCCATATAGTGATATTAGAGCCCCACACCACAAGTGCTACAAGTTCCACCACCGTGAACAACAGCGTGGCCGTACCCGGCTTTCTTACCAGCTGGAGTGCGATTATCATCAACACGGCCGTGGGTATGGTGAACAGCAGTCCACCAAGGGGACCCAGCAGGTCATTGAAGGTCTGCCAGAACCACCTGAAAACAACACCGATAAGTCCAGCCAGGAGGGCTATGGTGATAAGGTCAATGGTAGTGAACTGCTCAAGCACATTGAACTTCCAGGCAATTAAAAAGGCCAGTAAAATGATACATATGCTTGCCAGCACAGTGCCGTAAGTTATCCAGGAAGGTGGAGGTACAACCTCAACAACATGGGTATAGCTGGTAGAATGGGTGTCTGTACCGTCCTCATAGCTGGCTGATATTGCAAAACTTCCCTTTTTCTTGAATTCGATCGATTCGGGCGGCTTTACACTGAAAATAAAGGATATGGATTCCCCAGGCCCTAACTCCCCGATCCTGGCTGTTACAGTGTTATTATCAGCACTGATGTTTTTCATTGCCTGTACAGGGATCTCGATATCCATTTTAAGCGGGACATCCACAGATACCAGGATATTGCGCAGGGTTTCATCCCCTGTATTGGTCAGGACAACCTGGCCCCTTTCATACCATGATACACCGGCAACCAGTCTGTTTTCCTGGTAAATTTCCTTATTCTTCAAGGGTATGTCCATACCAATTTCAAGCTCTGCCGCAGCTATTTGCGGCAAGAAAAAGATCAGTAAGATGAGAATAGCTATCCACTTCATTTTTTACTCCTTACCCTGTATACCAGGAATATCATTGAAATAACCAAGACCATAACAACTGCTCTTGGTAAATTTTCTCCTTTTGATTCGGCCATTGGGTGGATCTCAATGTAATCATCTCCCTGGTCTTCCATTAATTCTACAAAAAGAACTGCATTAAAAGGATGGATATATGTTTCCTCGCCACGGTCAAAGAAGACTGAATTGTTGGTAGTTCCAACAAACTCTGTGACATCCCACCTGTCCAGGTCAAAATATGCACCGGACTTTCTCCTGCCAACATCTTCACCCAGCAGATTGGAATTGAAATATAACTTATCGATCTCACCCTCATTACCTGCTATCATCATTGTCCACAGGGTGGCATTTGTTGTCCCTTCCGGGATATCACCCTTGAATATTACCTCAGCATAGTCTATTTTGGACGTTTGGGAGAGGGCATGGTTCCCTTCGGCAATCCAGAACCGGGTTTGTGGCATAGTAGTATCATTATACACTGCCACCAGGACAATACTGTACGGCGCACCGTTTGTGTTATGATAGGTTACTGATACAGTGTTCATCCCAGGTGACAATTCATCGGTGACATTTAAGACATAGTCGCAAATCCCCCATGCGGCCACATAGTCTGGTTCGCTTGACCTACCCAGGCTTTTTCCATTGATACTGACCTCGATCCAGTCGTCTTCGTTATAATTCCACACAGGTACATACAAACGGGCATATTCAATATTACCGGGCAGATCAAAGTATTCCACATAAGGGTCTTCATAAGTAAGGCCGTGACCGCCACCCACGTAAACCCCGCCATGGATACTGCCATCGGCTATGACATACAGCGGCGTGCCATCGCCCCGCCATTCACCGGCAGAGGCCAGGGGTACCAGCAACAAGATCGAAATGAAAAGAGCGATTTCTTTCATATTATATCCCCGGCACTGTGCCGCCATAACCTATAAAACTGAGATATAACCCTGTACCCATGAAGACAAAGATATATGATAGAAAAATATAATCAGCCCTACCCAGTTTTAGTTCATTTAGATATGTCCTGTTCTTTGTTGCCCTGAAGGCCCTTGAATCGGCAGCGATAGCCATCTGCCGGCCTGTTCTTAAAATATTGATGACCAGCGGGAAAAAGAGGTGTTTTAGTGCGATTATCTTGTTAGTGATACCCTTCATCTTAAGGCCCCGTACCTGCATGGCATTTATAGTTATGAGACTTTCCTCTATCATGGAAGGAGCAAAACTTACTGCAGAAGAAACCATGAAAGCGATCTCGCTTGGAAAACCGAAGTGTCTCTTGCCTATCTGGATAAAACGTACAAGACCTGCAATGAGTTCACTGGGATGGGTGGTGGCCACAAGCAGGAGGGCGGCACTTACCGATGCCATGAACCGGAATGACTGGATGAAACCATACACGGCACCTTCCATATACACATGGATCCCGCCTGTAATGGGTCCGATTACCGGGAAGTAAGCCGGGATTATAGTAAATGTGGGTGTTTCACCCCAGTAGTAGAATAATGACTGGGAGATCATGAACCCGAAGACCATAGTAAACAGCACGAACGCAATGGATTTGATCTTCTCTTTGGACGGGCGTAACAGTGCCCAGAAAGGCAGGGTTGACAGGAAGATTGCCAGCAATACCCAGGGTACACCGGCTGTAATGGTCAGGGTGGAGACACTGAATACCCATATTAACTTGACCCTCGGGTCAATGCTGTGGATTATTGTCTCCTTTTGTTCGTAACGGAATATTCCCCGCAAAAGATCACCAAAATCATTAAGATTTTACGTATACGTAATACTTCCGATATAAGGCTATGTTATTTATACTTAATTGGTGTTAATTAGTTAAATTGAATTATCAATTGTTACAAGCTTTAAATGTGTAGTCATAAATCATTTCCCCAGTCATTATAAAAATCAGTGAAATCTGTGTGCATCTAATAAATATTGATAGCCACAGAGAGCACAGAGAGCACAGAGAGCACAGAGAGCACAGAGGACACAGAGGGGAAATACTCTGTGTTCTCTGTGGCAAAATGTTACAAAAAACATACACGGTTTAGTATAATGCATACCAATCAAATTCAGACAGTGATTTACATAGATGAAAAAGCGGAAATCAATTTTATCTGATGGTTATTTATATTGCAACGTTTGATGATTAAAAATGATATCAATTAAAAATCTTACTTATTATTATCCTGGTTTTGAAGATGCAGTACTTGATAATATCAACCTGACAGTTGAAGAGGGCGAGTTCATACTCTTGCTTGGGCCCAGTGGTTGCGGGAAATCAACGCTAGTCCAGTGCCTGAATGGTATAATTCCCAAAGTTGCCAGCGGAGACCTCACTGGTGAGATATTCATAAACAAAAAAAATGTAAGGGACCATAAGGTCTACCAGTTATCCACCGATGTCGGGCTGGTGTTCCAAAACCCTGATACCCAGTTGTTCGGGCTGACAGTGGAAGAAGATGTTGCTTTTGGCCCTGAGAACCTGGGAATTGAAAGAGAAGAGATACGTGCACGTGTGAAGCACTCCCTGGAAACTGTGGGATTGAAGGACTTTAAGGATAGGTTCACTTTCACGCTGTCCGGGGGTGAAAAACAGCGAACAGCCATTGCAGGCAACCTTGCTATGGAACCCAAAATACTGGTGCTTGACGAACCCACCTCAGACCTTGACCCTGCAGGCACGAAAGAAGTATTTGAGACTCTTAAACACCTGAACCGGGACAGGAAGATCACAATAATCCTGATAGAGCATAAGATCGATGAGGTGATGGGGCTTGCAGACAGGTCGGTAGTGATGGACAAGGGCAGGATAATCCTGGATGGTAATACCTATGACATTTTCAGCCGGAACCTTGATGTCCTGGAGAGTATTGGCATTCATCTGCCCCAGTTGATGCGCATTTCCAGTTTGCTGGGGGTAAACCCCTCATACCGGAATATTGTATCCGGCCTGGGCAGTCTTAACGGCTCTTTAGACCTGCCGGCTACATCCCATCCGGCCAGGGGTCCCACCCAGGTGGCATTTGAGAATGTCGAATTCGGTTACCCTGACGGCAGCCTGGCATTAAAGGGTGTGAACCTGGAAATAGGACGGGGTGAATTTGTGGCACTGATCGGGCCCAACGGCTCGGGAAAGACCACGCTGTTGAGCTGCCTGATAGGACTTAACAGGCCAACTTCGGGGCGAATACTGATAAACGGGCAGGATATTCGAAAACGTGGTGTGGCAGAACAGGCCCAGGTTGTGGGGTACCTGTTCCAGAATCCAGATTACCAGTTATTTACTGATAGTGTGCATGAGGAAGTGGCTTTCGGGCTGAAGAACAGGCAGGTAAAACCTGATGATATAGAGAAAAGGGTGGACCAGGCCCTGGAAATGATGGAACTTTCAGAATACCGCGACCGGCACCCGCATTCACTGAGCCGGGGCCAGAGGCAGAGGCTGGCGGTTGCTTCCATATTGTCCATGGAACCTGATATTATCGTGCTGGACGAACCCACTACCGGGCAGGACCGGGGACATCTGAACAAGTTCCTGGCCCAAATGAAAATGTTGAACGGAGCTGGAAAAACGATAATCCTGATAAGCCACGACATGGGCGTGGTGGCAGAATATGCGAGCAGGGCCATTGTGATGAAGGACGGGGAGATATTGATGGATGCCAGTACCAGGGAGGTGTTTTCCAGGCCCGATATTCTTGAGGAGGCGTCCATCGAGCCGCATCTGCTGGCCAGGGCGTGTAATGATGTGCGAGGGGCTGGGGGAGATATTCCGGTGCTGCTGACTGTGGGGGAACTGGAGCGGTATTTGGGGTAATAGGGGGGAATTTGTTTTTTGGCATTGTCGCAGAGAGTCTGAACGGTGCGAAGATAGGGTTTTTGTGAATATTGATATTGTTCTGGCTGAGTCACATACACCGTTTTGAAAAAGGGGCATCCGGGTTAATACTCCTCCTTTTTATCAACGAATTTCTGTTATCTGTTTATCAATCAGCCATTGAGGCGCAAATGATGGCTTACAAGCAATATGCAATAACAACATTATTTATAGATCTCCCCGCTCAAAAGCACGGAATAAGCGAAATATCTGGTCAAACAGGTCTTCCGGTGCACCACCATAAATTAATACATGATCGAATGCCAAATAATTTTTCAGAAATACATCAAATGCTTTCCGATAATCTTCTGCTCGTCGTTTCACATAGTCTGCATCTCCAAAAGCCGCCTCATTGCGCTGGTACTCATCGGCACTCATTTCGGAATGAACATAGACCAACAACATAAGTTCGCTAAATATTTCGCGGAGCTTGTTAATCGCACTAATGTCGCCTACTACGATAACCTGGAAAACCCCATTTTTCAACCCGTCCCATACATTTGTGCTTTCAATTCCATAACGATCCCCATAAATATCATAGATTATGTCACAAGCTTCAAGATTAAACTTAGGATCGCTATGACAGATCATTTCGTTGCCGTCATCAAGCCGTCGGTCCCGTAATGTGTGCTTTGGTACGATTTGTGCGTGCATGATTCCAAGGTCATTCACAGCACGAATAAGCAAATCTTTTCCAGAGCCAGGTGCCCCAACAACAACGACGAGACGTGCGGCAGAAATCATACTACTTCCTCACTTCGCACAAAGGCCAGTTCATCACTTGTTTCAAACCCTTGGTGATTTGCCTTACTTGCACTTTTAAATCTTTGCGTGATCCGCTATTTATAATGACATGATCGAATAGATATATGTTCTCAATATAAATGCGATAGATTGCTTGTGCCTTACGAAATCGTCGCTCTATGTCCTCCACATTTTCAACTCTTCTTGATCTTGCCAACTGCTGGTAATGTTGAAAAGTTGGTCTCGTCCTAAATATAAAAATAGATCTCACCAATCCGTTTAAAGCTGATCTGACATCTTCCACAGCTCTCACATCGTTCAAAATTACAATGGGGCAGGCTCCACTGGAAATTATCTCATAAACATCCTTAAACTTTATTCCATATCGATTTTCGTTCTGCTCGTATACGATGTCACATTCATCTGGAATTTCGCTTATGCAAATTACCTCGCCACTGTCATCTTTGCGAGGGCTGCGAGTTGTGTATTTCGGAATTAGTTTTGGTTTAAAACTGCTATCTGCTTTTGCCAATAGATATTTGACCACAGTACTCTTTCCTGATCCTGATGCACCGGTGAGTGTAATTAGATGTGGCATAGCTATCTCTCGCTTTTCATGTACCTTTTAATGTATTGCGAAAACTCCTCAAGTGTGTCACGTACCGTACTAGTCATAATATTTGTAAGATCTGGTGTGAATTTTGGAACCAAGTTCTGTTCATCATGTATGTTTAGCTTGCCGTTCTCCTTTTTAATGTTTAGATTATAGATTTTGCTATCGCTGATTTTCAAGGCCGCTTTTTGCCCACTCTCATCGATTTTTATTTCAGTTGAGTATTCATCCTTAAATATGCTGATGGTTTTTCCGTCACTGGATTTTTGGATTTCTGCATGTTCTGCCCAGCTAATATCATGATCATTTTTGAGGTAACTTAAAAGTTTCTTGTTATCGTTTCCAGGGACATCTTCCCATATAAATACAAACTTTTCATCAAAACTGGGAACTTCCTCATTTCGAAATGCTTTATCCATCACATTTTTTAGCTCTGAAAGTTCGATTAACTTGAACTTTGAATTTTTTAACTCCCCAAGGGAATAATTGTCGAGCGCAGGACCGGTAACAAATAAAAATATATCCGCGATGGCTCGAAGTCTATATACCGCCCCGTCTGGCAGTGTCCTCGGAGAATATACTTTTTGACTATTTGACAATCTAAAATATGCCCATTCACGGAGGAACCTTTTTATTTCACGAAACGGATATTTTCTACGGTGATCTGGCCTCCATTCCCCCAAATAAATCATTTCTTCATCTGAAACAGCCCATGCATTGAGATCAACCTTGCCTTTCTTCATCTCATCGCTAAACAATTCTTCAATGACTTCTCGAAGAACTGCACGAGAAGTGTCAATGTCCTTTTCAAAATCAACATGACCGCCAACAGATTTGTCCCACATTTCTCGGTTATCTGAGGCGTTATCGGAACGGCGATGTATTAATAATCTCCCCTTACGGTCAAAAATAAATGCCCAAACAACGAGTTGTGAATAATCTGTGTCATAAAACGATCCACGCGGATAGATGCCTCGTGGAATACGATCATGGTCAAATAGCTCCAAGATTTCATCATTCTGTTCACAAGAGTATTTTGTCCCAATATCTTGATTAAAATAAATATTGATATACGAATATAAAAAGTCACTCAATGGATGGCCTTCCGTTATCTCTTCAAATTCAGATCGCAATTCATGCAACCACAAATTCGTAAAAACCTTACCGTCTACTTGGACCACAGAAACTGGTATTTGCAAATGCATAATCCTGACTTCTACTGGAGATTTTTTTTCATCCAAAATCACATCGCTGGGTGCCCCCGCTTCAATAAGAAGTTCTGGTAAATCAAAAGCCATATCTCTGATAAACTTTAATTCTCGGAAGCTTCTCCTTTTAGACGCTAAATCAGTATCATAAGTAAACGATTTTGAAAAAAGCATATTATCAGATTCACATAAAACGTTTATATTAAAATTGGGGTTGTCCTTCCATTTTGAACTCCACTGTTCTGCCAAGAAATCCCAATCCGCATCGATTGCAACAACCCCTAAAAAGGAAACTTGTTCTTCAGCGGCAGATAGAATCTTAATAAGTTGGTCTTTATTGATTGTCATTCATTTCCTCCTTTATTTTCTTCTTCAACATGTTGATTAATTCAGGTGCAACGTTACTACTCTCAAGCATTGTGAGATGATATATCAGAAAAGTAAACACATCCAGTCTGAACTGAACAGGTTTTTGTGCAAGCGCAAAGCTCAGAGTCTCAGTAGCACGAATTTCTAATAAAGGTGTTATAAAAATATCATTATCAGTTATTATAATGTACGTTGTAAGAGCCTCTCTTAAAGGAATAAAGTGAATACGAGACACTATTTCAGGACTATCTCTAAGCATTTCAAAAAGCAAATCTTGCAATGTCAAAACTTTCTTTTCTTTCATGATCATTCGCTTCTCCGCATCTGCGGGCAACCCAGAGACAGTTTCAAGTGTCCGTTCATCTAATTTTTTAGCACGTGCCAGCGCGGCAGGTCCAGATTCATAACAAATGTAAAGGTTTGCATCGGGATTTATTTTAAGCCAGTCAACATATCTATCTGCAGCAACGTTATCACAAAGTCCACTTGCAATCCCGCCAAATAAAATAAGTATTTGGGTAAATCCAGAAGGCGCTTTCATCTTATCCCAAATCTGCTGGAATTGATTTTTCCGTCGTGAAGCATTATCAATAATATCAGGCGAGTTCTTTAGTCCATCAATTAAAACATCTAGTTGCCATCTTTCGAGGTTTACATTTGCTAAAGGGTCAGTGACTTCAATTTTGCATGCTTCTGCTAGGGTAAGTGCAGTCTGCTGCCATGTACAAAAGCCCCCTAAATTTTTTTTCAAGTTTCTAGCATCTTCTTTTGCTTTTGCACCACTTTTTCTTATACTGATTAGAGCCTTTGAAATAGACTCTACATCCTCATCTCTATAAGGTGAAGACCCTTTTACCATCGAACCCTTTAGGTCGATTGCTGTTAAACAGCCAGTACCCATTCCACCTAATAATTTATCAATTGTTTCATATAAACCGCTATTTTTTGAAACTATTAATGGTACCTCTGCAGCTATGGCCTCCAAACCAACAAGCCCAAAACCTTCATGAAGCGAAACCATTAGGCAAACACTTTGGCGTCTTAGATGGTCAAAAAGTTGATTTCGGTCATCGATATAAGGCCATCCATGGATTGGAACTGCCCTGTTTGCTTTGCTTTCCGCAAGCTTCAAAATATCATGATATTCTTCCTGTTGGTTATCCTCGGACAATCCTACGACGGTCAGACTAGCATCATGACCTAAAGGATCAAGTTGCATACTTTTGGCAAATCCAAATGCTGCGACCACAAGGCGTGCCTGCTTAACTCGGTCGTTTCGTGGGTCTAAACGCCCATAGGTAATAGCTGAGAAGCGTTTTTGATAATCTAACCCTTCAATTTCAGCGAGTCCTGGCCGCAATTCAATTACTTGTACTGTATTTTCCCCATTTATTTTTTCTCGGGCAGAGTCGGCAAGTTTTGGTCCAACTGCAAACACTAGATGAGCTTGTGATAAAATCTCTCTTTGTTGTTCTATTTTATTCCTTGCTTCTTCGTTAGAACCATCTTTATATGATATATACGCTTCATAATTCATATGATGAATTACAGCACACTGAGCGGGATTACTCAATTCTGAAGCTTTAATTGCTACACGACCAGTAATTATATCATGTCCTATCCACCACAAGACTTTTCCTGAATTGCATTCATCGACTTTTTTCAATACTTCATATACACGATTCTCCTCAAATTTATCCTGTTGTTCACTAGGATCTAATTTAATAAGATCTATCCCTTTTTCTTTTGCGGAACGGATTTCATCTTGGGTAGCGTCAAGTACTACACATACAACATGATACCTCCCATCCAGTAGCTTTGCAAGAGCCGAACATAAATCTTCGTTG
>Ga0255423_10107_pt1 | contig 14709 bp, 20 predicted proteins | sample ANMaggSeSYBR02H3_FD_182659 | JGI IMG/M metagenome (GOLD analysis project Ga0255423, IMG submission 182659) | Sediment cell enrichment communities from methane seep in Santa Monica Basin, California, United Staets - ANME aggregate JGI... | ecosystem: Environmental > Aquatic > Marine > Cold seeps >...
AGACTGGCTGCCAAGATGTTGGTAATAGCCTGGACGATGATGAAGAAAAAAGAGTCATTTAATCCGGATTGCCTAACAAGAAAGTAAATAGAAATTGAACATAAAGTTTTTTTAATCCGGCAGACTAATATATAAGGTAGTTGAAAGGGGTAAATTCAGCTTCATTCTTTGATAAGCGTATTACGTTTATCAAAGAATGAGATAGTATTATCTGGATATTAAAGACGAATCATTGTCGAAAGATATCCGATAATATAGAAAGCGATTACAATTTATATCTTCGGCGAGAGAGCCCGATCACCAGCGTTGAGACCATTAAATGGATCTCGGGAGGGACAATGCAGGGCCTCTCACTGAACACTTTAATCTGGATAAGGGATGATTGGTGACCACTGCCTGCCCAGCAGGCGGAAGCATTGCGGGCAGGATGAGTGGTATGCCGGATAAATGTAACGATTAGATAGAGTGTTTGCTTATAAGGTGAGTGATCCGCTGAAAAAATTGATAAAATAACGTTGGATAAGTGCGTCCTTTAAAAGCCATCACATCTAACTTATTGAATTAACAGCATTTAAAAATTAATCACTTTTTTCTTGACAGGAGGAATATAGGATGTCCCCTCCTAGTAGCCAAAATAAGTTGACAAAGTTGCCAGCGTCCCCTCCTATGGCAAATTACTTTTTCTGATTATTCGTCCTGATCAGAAAAACTAAAAAAACGACCTTCGCGTCCTTCGCGCCTTGGCGGTTCAATTACTTTTTTCACATTTTCCACGCTTTTATGCTAAAAAACTATCTGCATTTTTTGTTGAAAGGATAAAATTGGTTGATTTTTATGGCTGGATGCTTTTTTAGGAAGGACAGGAATTAAATTCTCACAACATAATTAAACTCGCAACATAACGTCCCTTATGTTGCCTCGGGAGAATCAATTATGGGAAATGAAGTAAAACAACAGGAGCAGATAAAACTGCCACAGGATTTTCAGGCTCTTATAGCCGGTTTTTTCCCTAACACAAAATATTTTGACAGCCGGTTTGATCTTTTACAAGTTCAAATTGATGAATCAAGAAGAAACCAGGAACAGATCAAGGATCAGCTTAAAGATTTTAAAGGCGATACCGATAAGCGCTTTGACCAGGTGGATCACAGGTTTCAGCGGCTTGAAGACAAAATAGACAATCTCATTGAACATATTGATGTTAAGGTTGATAGAGGCTTAAAAGAGAACCGGAATCTGACTGTAAGACTTTTCGCCTTTGCGCTTTCTTTCTCCCTTGTTGCGGTAATCGGTATGTTTGGAAAACTTTTTGGGTTGTTTTAGGTGTTGTCCATCCTAAATATCTGTTCAGATTGAAATCTTTGACATTTTTTTATATCTCTGATAAATTCCCACCACTATGGAAATCTTAATGATATCTTTACTCATTCTGTTTTTTTCAATTAAATTGAATTCTCACCTTGTCATTGAGAACCTGGCTATGCGTCAGCAATTGGCTATTATGAAACAATCTGTCAAAGTGCCAAAGCTCCGGAATAGAGATCGTCTTTTCTGGGTAATTCTTTCCTTGTTGTGTCAGAGATGGCAAGATTTTCAGATTATTGTAAAACCGGAAACAGTAATCCGATGGAATAAAAAAGGGGTTCAAACTATTCTGGAAATTCAAATCAAAACTAAAAGGGCGATCAAAAATTGATCCTGAAATCAGGAAACTAATAAAAAAAATTGCAAAGGCAAATCCTCTCTGGGGAGCGCCAAGGATACATTCAGAACTGTTCAAATTAGGGTTTACAGTCTCAGAGGCCACAGTGTCAAACTATATGCCGAAGAGAAAACCAAAACCACCCTCTCAAACATGGCGAACCTTCCTGAAAAACCATATGTTCAACACCTGTTCCATGTATTTCTTTACTGTGCCTACAGCGGCATTTAAGATTCTGTTTGTGTTTTTTATCATTCATAACGACCGCAGAAAAATTATACATTTCAATGTCACTTCAAATCCTACAGCACAATGGACATGTCAGCAGATTGTAGAAGCTTTTCCCTGGGAGACGACACCAAAATATATAATCAGAGACCGGGATGCTATCTATGGAGAAGTTGTTAAAGCTCGTATTAAAAATATGAATATTGAACAAGTCGTAACAGCGTCCAAAAGTCCTTGGCAAAACCCATTTGCCGAAAGAGTTATTGGCACTATCCGCAGAGAATGCTTAGATCATGTCATTGTTTTAAGTGAAGGTCACCTGAAAGCAATTCTTAATGAGTATTTTGCATATTACCACCATGACCGGAATCACCTGAGCCTTGATAAAGACGCGCCGTGTAAAAGACCTGTACAGGTTAAACCCAAGGCTGGTAAGATTATCGAATTGCCAAGAGTCGGCGGCTTACATCACAGGTATGAGTGGAAGGAAGCTGCTTAGAATCAAGATGTGACCAGGTCGTCCTTCAGTAACCCAAAACTCAACACCCAACACCCAACACCCAACACCCAACACCCAACACCCAACACCCAACACCCAACACATATCACCTTACACATTTTCCATGCTTTTATCTCACTTTCAACACCCCAAATTACATTTATTCTCTAGTTTTTAAGCTATGGTTTTTAAACAAAAGAATTTGTTTTGGATCAATTATCCTGCTCTTGGATTAACAAATACGTCTGGATTTACATTTAACGCTAATAAATACTCTCCTTGCTGTTCCGTAAGCGGTTTATTAAGTTTTCGGATATTGCCAACTTTTATAATCATAACTCCTTGAAATTTGGTCGTAAGCATAAAGGTCGTGGGGCGAGTCGTTCTTCTTTTCTTCCATCCGGGCAAATCCCGTTTCTCTCTTTCAATATACTGGCGCATTTCTCTTTCAATCAGACGCCATACCAGCAGTGAAAGCAATAGAACTAATCCAAGAACTTCTATCCGCTCTGGCTTTTTTAAAAATATACTGTTGACGATTACAGGATCTTTTAGAAACCCGAAGTTTTGTTCTATGCCGTACTGATCTTTGTAAGTTTTTAAGATTGCTTTAGAATCGTAGCTGCCTTCACCTTTTTGGGGAACATTGGTAATCATAACAAAGCAACCGGCTACTTCTCTTAATTTTGAGACCGCTTGATCATCTTTTACTACTGTTACAGAAAGGCCATACAACATTTCTTTAATTTTGCGAATACCTCCTTTTGGCCGCCCGCTTTTGTACTTCGGTCTTTTTTCTACTTCCAGATTGACAATGTAATATTTGGCTTTCGTCTTTCCAAGCTCTTCTTTTGCAGCCAGTGCATCGGCTAAACAATAAAAGTCTTTTTGGGCAGCCTGTTTGGGTAGTCCCTACAAAACAGTGCGGGTCAATAATTTCAGTAAGTTACATATCATGTCTTATGGCAGCATATAGAGAAAAATCAGGTGTTTACAAAGTAAAACAGGGCGGTATTCTCAAACCTGCACTGCTTTGTAGGGACTACCCAACGTACCCAACCCTCACGATGGTACTGGGGTCTAATAAAATGGAGTTAGTCAAGGACGTCCATTATGTTCAATTTAAAAAAAAGTTTAAAAGGTATTATGATAATAACACATTCTAGAGAAAAATTAATAAATGCAGTTTTGCTTTTTGCAAAAAAAACTAATTTCTGCGGAAAAACAAAACTCATGAAACTTCTTTATTTTCTGGACTTCATACACTTTAAGCAAACAGGTAAATCTGTCACAGACCTCGATTATTTCGCATGGGAACAAGGGCCTGTCCCAAAGGCTTTTTTTGAAGAAATCAGCAAAACCCCTCGCAAGGATTTAACTTCCCTCGTAACAATCCAAAATTGTGGCAAATTTCAAAAAATTTTGCCTAAAAAAGGTAAAAAGCCAGACCTCGATTTTTTCTCTCCAAGAGAATTAAAGCTATTAGAAGAAATCTCTTACATCTTCAAAGACGTTCAAGCAGACGACATTACCGATATATCTCATCATCCCAATGAACCTTGGAGCAGAACCAAAGAAACAAAAGGGATGCTACAACTTATTGATTACAACTTGGCCATAGACACTAAAGCCGCCAAGAATCTTCCTCCACATATAGCAAAACAACGCCATATTGAGCGTCGTGAGATGTTGGCAAATTTTGGGGTAAAATAAATTGCTAATTCGCGGGGCTGTTTTTCTTGCTGAAAATTTCGTATTTTCAGATAATACAACAGGAAGAAAACTACTCGTACTTCTCAACAACCCAACTCCTAACGACCCATATTTTCTGGTCAAAACAACCTCACAACAGCATACGAAACCCAAAACTCAGGGTTGTATCGAAAATTATTATCAAGCATACTTTATCTACGCTAATGGCGATTTTTTCGAAAAAGATACGTGGATTCAACTTGACGATTATTTTCCCGCCGACCCATCATACATTAGGACAAAACTAAAACATATAGGACAATTAACCCCCCAAACTACTGATAGTATCGTCAAGTGTTTTCTTAAAATCAACGAACAAGACTTGTCTCCAAGAATACGGAATTATCTCACCCCGCCAATCGAACAGGGCATTCAGCGGCTGAGGCGGCAAGATATCCCCGCCTGCCAACGCCTGGCACTGGCGGGCAGGTTGGAATAGGACGAACAAATGTCCTTCGTTCAATAAAAAGGGGCCGTGAAATCTAAATAAAGCAACAAAAGCACCAGCCCCATCTCTACTCGTGGCCATCTGGTGTGATGCATAGTTCCTTGGACAGGATTAACAAGATCGGCAGGATCCTCACGAAAAACTAAAAGATATTGACGCTTATTTCGGGATTGGAGAATTCGGCATGTCCCAGGCATGCAGGCGTGTTAAAGATAAAATAAGAAAAGACAAAAAGCTTGAAAGAAAAATTTCAAAGATAGAAAAAAAGATAAAAGTGTGAAGAATGAAGACCTGACCCTTATGTTTTCAACATAAATGCTAAAAATTGCTCAACTTAGGTGGGAGGAAAAAATGTCTTCAAGAAAATTAATCAGTTTTGACTGGGCCATGAAACGGCTTTTACGAAGCAAGGCTAATTTTGAGATTCTCGAAGGTTTTCTTAGCGAGCTTACCAGGGAGGAGATCACTATTCTCGAAATTCTTGAAAGTGAAAGCAATAAAGAAAACAAGGTAGATAAATTTAACAGAGTTGACTTAAAGGTCAAAAATGAAAAGAACGAAATAATCATCATAGAAGTGCAATATGAACGAGAGCTTGATTATTTGCAAAGAATACTTTATGGCACCTCAAGGCTGATTACAGAGCATATTGAAGAAAGTGAACCTTATTCGAAGATAGTAAAGGTTATTTCGGTTAACATTCTCTATTTTAATCTGGGTCAGGGAGAAGATTATATTTATCATGGAACCACATCATTTCAAGGACTGCATACCCATGACGAGCTATTTTTAGATAAAGGTCAGCAAGCTTTGTATGGCAAAGAGAAGATTTATAAACTGTTTCCGGAATATTATTTAATCAGGATAAATAGTTTTGATAATATAGCAAAAAATTCTCTTGATGAATGGGTATATTTTTTAAAAAATGAGAAGATAGAAGATACTTTCAAGGCTAAAGGTTTGCAAAAGGCCAAAGAGCAGCTTGATATGCTCAAACTTTCCGATGACGAACGTATTGCATATAATCGTTATGTTGATAATTTGCATTATCAAGCTAGCATGGTAGAATCATCTTATGGCGTTGGCAAGCTGGAAGGCAGAGAAGAAGAAAGATTGTATGTGGCGATCAATTTGCTGGACATATTGGATGATGCTACTATTGCAGGGAAAACAGGTTTGCCTTTGGAAGAAGTAGAAAAACTGAGAAGAAATAGTAAAAATCAATGAAGTTGCGTCCAATATTTGCCGGAAAGATAAAAGCGTGAAGAATGAAGACCTGACCCCTATGTCTTTCCAAGACCTGACCCCTATGTCTTTCCAAGACCTGACCCCTATGTCTTTCCAGCACACCTAATGATTTGCTGGAGGAAAAATGTTAGCTCATAAGTTACAAACTAAAATATACAAAAAAGGATATTTGGAATTAAGGAATTTGCCTTTCATGGAAGGTACACAGATCGAAATAATAATATCAAAAAAGAAGAGAAAAAAGAATTTACAAAAGTTGATTTGTAATGACCATGTATGGACAGAAGAAGATATTAAAGCTGTTGAGCGTGGAAGGGAAATAATTAATCAATGGAAAATATCCTGATTGATACAGATGTAGTAATTGAATATTTGAGGAGTAAAGATAAGTCCGCAACGGAATTAATAAAGTTGTTGCAGGAACATGATGTATTTCTGTCATCTATTTCAGAGTTTGAACTATTTCTTGGCGCAAAAACAGAACGCCATCAGAATGATCTGGAGATGCTTTTTAGTGAAGTGGATGTCATACCCTTTGATTTTGGATGTGGTAAAATAGCCGCTAATATATGGAAAGATTTGCAATTGATGCATCAGCACCTTGAGATAAAAGATATTTTTATTGCAAGTATTGCTATTAACAATGGCGTGTGGCTGCGAACTTTCAACAAGAAACATTCTCAAAGAATAAAAAAGCTGAAAATTTGGGAATCGTAGTGAATAGACTAACAAAACTACCAGCGTCCTCCGCCTGCACCTTGGAATATCTTTCATAAGGTCAGAAGGTAACAACGTCCCCACAGCCACAGCCACAGCCGTTGGTCGGAATCAGTGGCAGGTTTGAACCGGAATGGGTGGCAGGTTTAGGCCAGAATCTACATCTATGGGTATCCCGATGAATTTACCCAAAGGGAGGCAATCAAGATGCAGGCCATGAAAAGAATTGTTAAAAGTGATACAGCCGAAATAACAATAAAAATACCCGATGAATTCAAAGGCAAAGAAATAGAAATTATTATTTTACCTTTTGAGAGCACTAAAAATATTTTTACTAAAGTTAGCAAAAAAGAAAGATTGAAAGGACTATTTTCCGTTTCTAAAGGGGTGTTACCCGCTGATTATAAATTTGACAGGGAAGAAGCTCATGAAAGATGAAATTTTTATAGATTCAAACATCTTAATTTATTCTTTTTCACAAAATCTGTCAAAATGTCAGACATCAAGAGAACTATTATTAAAGCATGTTGATAGGATAACAGTAACTGGCATCCCTACCAGTTGGCACGGGGATCAGCCCAATGCGGTGGGATGAGGTAATAGGCCAAAGGGCAAGCAAAGTTTATAAACAGGATGAACTGATATGAGCGCAGAAAATAAAATTCAGTTATTTCAAAAGCAAAGCGTAAGAACACATTGGGATGAAGAACAAGAAAAATGGTTTTTTTCTATTGTGGATGTTATTGCAATTTTAACGGAGCAAAAAGATTATCAAGGAGCAAGAAATTACTGGAAAGTATTAAAACATAGACTTGTAAAAGAAGGAAACGAAACGGTTACAAATTGTAACCGTTTGAAAATGATTGCCAAAGATGGCAAAATGCGAATGACTGATGTAGCTGATACCCAACAGCTATTACGTCTTATTCAATCTGTTCCATCGCACAAAGCAGAACCTTTTAAAATCTGGTTGGCAAAAGTAGGGGCACAGCGGATAGACGAAATAGAGGATCCCGAACTATCTTTTGAACGTGCTATGGAAACCTATCTTGCAAAAGGATACTCTAGGGAGTGGATAAACCAACGCCTGAAAAGTATTGAAGTTAGAAAAGAACTAACAGACGAATGGCAAGAAAGAGGAATGAAACAAGGCTTGGAATACGCCATTTTAACCAATGAACTCACTCAAGCCTGGGCCGGTAAAAATGTAAAAGAATACAAGAAATACAAAGAGCTTAAAAAGGAAAATCTGCGAGATAATATGAGCAACCTTGAACTGGTTTTGAATATGCTTGCAGAAGCTTCTACAGCAGAAATATCGAAAGAAAAGATACCAAAAGGATTAGAAGAAAATAAGGATATTGCTCGTAAAGGTGGTAATGCTGCTAAAAAAGCAAGATTGGAGATTGAAAAACAAACAGGAAAACCAATTGTAACGACTAAAAATGCAAACAACCTTTTAGATAAACCTCATAAAAATATTGAAATTGAGTAAACCATTAGTCTTTCAGCTTTGAGCTTTGAGCTTTGTGCGTCCAAATCCGGCGTGTCCCAGGCATGCAGGCGTGTTAAAGATAAAATAAGAAAAGACAAAAAGCTTGAAAGAAAAATTTCAAAGATTGAAAAAAAGATAAAAGTGTGAAGAATGAAGACCTGACCCCTATGTCTTTCTTTTATTATAATAATCAAGGTTTGACCCCAAATTTTTTTTACATCCGAGAGGAGGTTTAAAATGTTAACGATAAAGGGAGTATATGACAAAGGGAAGATTAAGTTGACAAAGGGAGTTCCGATTAAGGGGAAAAGAAGTGTAATTGTCGTTTTCCTTGATGAACCTCTTCTGGACACTGATCGTGGGTTGAAAATTGATCCAATCAGAGCTTTAAGAGGTTGCGCAAAGGGTATAAATTTGACCGCAAAATTATTGGAATCTCGGAGAGAGGATTTAAACCTTGAAGAATCAAAATGGGGAAGATAAGGGTTACGTTCTGGACAGTTCCGCCTTCTTAACCCTTTTTGAAGATGAAAAAGGAGCAGAAACCGTCCAGGAATTACTTGAACTGGCAAAGAAAGATGAGCTTGCTATTTTTGTCTGTTTTGCCACTTTTACTGAAGTTTTCTATATCACATTTCGAGAGCAGGGACGAGAAGAAGCTCAAAAGCGAGTCAAATTGATGGCCAAACTTGCGATAACAAGAGTTGAATCTTCAGAAGAGATTGGCTTAATAGCCGGAAGATTAAAGGCGACCCATAAACTCTCCTTTGCCGACGCATGGATAGCAGCAACAGCAATTTTATATGCTTCAACCCTCGTGCATAAAGACCCTGAATTTGAGCAGTTGGAGGATGAGGTCAAAGTCTTAAAGTTACCTTATAAATGAATAAAGCAGCAAAAGCACCAACGTCCCACCAACTTTATAAATGAATAAAGCAGCAAAAGCACCAACGTCCCACCAACTGTTTTCGATAATTTCTATAATATCCTGGATGCCGTTCAATCCACTGTTTATGGCAATCCCTTTGATCCTTTTTATAATCCGGATCAGATGCTATTTTACTCTGTTTCCATTTATTTTTTCTGACACGTTGGCAGGCTTTCCTGTTGCAGTAATTTTGGTTTTTTATACGAGGATTAGCAGGAACCATTCTTCCGCAATTGGTACATTTAATCATTGGCTTCATGGTATTTTTTACCATAAAGACAAAAATGTATCATGCTTGGTCTATTGCTGAAGAATAAGATCTGAGAGGAAAGTAAAAAGATTAAGATATGGGAGAAGATAAAACTGAGTGGCTAATTGTCATACAATTTCTTTTGTATTCTGATGACAACTCAAGTATAAGAATTAAATTCAAAGAAAATATATTTTTGATATTTAAAGGGAAGTATATCCAAAACTCACAACATAACTAAACTCGCAACATAATGACCCCTATGTCTTTCCTATTGCAGGTAAAACAGGTTTGCCTTTGGAAGAAGTAGAAAAACTGAGAAAAAATAGTAAAAACCAATGAAGCTGCGTCACGGAAAGATAAAAGTGTGAAGAATGAAGACCTGACCCCTATGTCTTTCTCCAGTATCTATCAAAGAGGAAGATTGAAAACAGAGGTTCCGAGACATAATGAAGTTGTTGATGAATTAGCGAGGAAAATATGTAAGGATCTGGATATACCATTTGTGAGGTGATAATATGAAATACAGAGCAGTTATAAAAAAGTCTGATGGATGGTGGATTGGCTGGCTTATTGATCTGCCCGGGGTAAATGCACAGGAGAAAACAAAAGCGAAACTTATTGAATCTTTGCGAATTGGCGCTGAAGATATGCTGGATACCGAAGTGCCTTTTGAGCTTGGCGCCGAAATGACCATGATTGACATTTCCGACCCGACATGGACAAAGTCACCAATTGAAAATCTAACCGCATCCTAAACTCGAAATCGTTAGCTTATGCCACGCCAAGCAAGACTTGATGCTCCCGGTGTCCTTCAACATGTGATGGCCCGGGGGATCGAACGCCGGAAAATCTTTTGGGATGATAAAGATCGCTCTTCCTTTCTGGAACGATTCGCTGTCATCCTTGAGGAAACACAAACCCAATGCTATGCTTGGACGCTGATCCCGAACCACTTCCATATTTTGTTGCGTACTGGTACTACGCCGCTTAGCACCGTCATGCGTCGACTCATGACCGGATATGCCGTAACATTCAACATTCGCCATCGGCGAAGCGGACATCTTTTCCAGAATCGTTATAAATCAGTTGTCTGTGAAGAAGACACTTACCTGCTGGAACTGACTCGCTATATTCATCTGAATCCACTGAGAGCAAGACTGGTCGAAGATCTGAAGGCCCTCGATAAATATCCGTGGTCAGGTCACAGCGCCATCCTCGGCCGTCGCAAAAACCCACTTATTCCAAAATTAGAAAAAGAAGTTTCCTCCGCTGATAAGCGGATTGGTTTTTCTCAGTTTTGTCCGGAAACTGAGAAAGCAAGAATGAATCCTAAAAATCCAGCCTGCCCCGTTGCTCCGGCAGATGGTACTGGGGTTAATCCTGTCAGAAACATATCTCTTGCGGAGAAGACGATCGGAGATGTCCTTCTGCATTTTGGTGAAACACATAAGGTAGCCCGTAGAAGATACCGGCAGTTTGTTAAGAATGGTATCGAGCAAGGAAAACGGCCTGAATTCCAGGGAGGTGGCCTGGTCCGAAGTGCCGGTGGCAACAAAGCGGGCCTCCTCGGGCGAAAGAAAGAAACGCGCGAGAAGGGAGATGCGAGGATACTGGGTAGTGGGGATTTCGTGAATGAAGCATTGAGTAAAGCCGGAGAGGAATGGGAATCGCAAACAGGTCCCAGACCATCTCTTAAAGCCTTAATAAATACTGTATCAGAAGCCTTTGATCTGTCTTCTCAACAATTGAAGTCAAGGAGTCGAAGAAAACCTATTGTTGATGCTCGTTCGGTTCTTGCACGAGTTGCAGTCAGAAATCATGGTTAGGGGATAGAGGTTGCTGAAGCCCTGTCGCTGAGTCCTTCGTCGGTGAGCAGAATTGTGGAAAGCGGTGAAAAATTCTTGACAATAAGAAGGATGTTGCTGTAAAGATAGCAGATATGGAAATATGAAACAACGTCCCCCATTATGGAAATATGAAACAACGTCCCCCATTACGTCCCCCATTACATTATTAGATATGGAAATATGAAACAACGTCCCCCATTACGTCCCCCATTACGTCCCCCATTAGTAAACGAAAAAGTAATTGTTGAACTAAAAGCAGTTCGTACATTTAACCCGGCGCATGAAGCTCAATTAATCAATTACCTGAAGGCAACAAATATTGAAGTTGGCTTATTACTGAATTTTGGAAGAAAACCGGAATTTAAGAGATTTGCATACGATAATAAAAGAAAAAAATAAACTTAGCCGCAGATTTACACAGATAAACGCAAATGAGGTTTAAATACAAAGAACAAATTGGATTTTGCTTTTTTATGAAAAAAATCAGCGGTAATCTGTGTAGATCTGTGGCAAAACAATTAAATTCAGCCACAGATGGTACCGGAGTCCAAATAAAAGAAACAAATAATCCAATGTTCCACGAGGTTCCAGATTGAAAAAAAAATAAAAGTGTGAAGAATGAAGATCTGGCCTATGTTTTTCCTAAGCAGAGAAGAATTTAATAAAAATATGATTATTCGCTCTTTAGAGGAATAAGGAAAATCAAGATGACCCAGTTTAAAATAGATGTCACCTTTATAAACAGAGAGAAGGAGATGGCCGAGTTGCGAAACTACCTCGAAGGCCGGCCTAACTCCATCCTCTTCCTGTACGGCCCCAAGTCCTCCGGCAAAACTACCCTGATGTATCGACTGTTTGAGCAGATAAAGGCTGAAAAAAGGTATGAGATCAACTTTCTCAATCTGCGTAAGATTTTTTTGACATCATATGATGATTTTATTGATGCCTTTTTTAAATCAAGCAGCGCGGAAAATGGCCTGAAAACCGGTACCCGGAGGCAGTACAGCCTTTTCGGTCTGTTCAAGCTTGACGCTTTTACCGAGAAGATGCTCAAGAAACGTCAGGAAGATCCATTTCTAATCATGGAGCGGGAATTTCAGCGTTTGGTCAAGAAGGGTATCCGGCCAGTGGTCATTATTGATGAATTCCATAAACTTGATGGTCTCTATCTGCCGGACAAGCAGAAAAGGCTCATGGTGGAATTAATGAATTTCTTTGTGGCCATGACTAAAGAAAGCCATCTCTGCCATGTGATCATCGCCTCGTCGGATGCCTTTTTCATCGAACAGGTCTATGTGGACAGTAAGCTCCGCAAGACCAGTAAATTTATGAAACTGGATTATCTTGAAAAAGAGGACGTTTTTGCCTGGCTTCGGGATATAAAAAAATACAATCAGGTTCAGGAGTATATTCTTGATGAGAAGCAGATAGAGACAATATGGGAAACAGTTGGTGGCAGCGCCTGGGAAATCCATTCTATTCTTGAAGATTTGTTTCAGTATTCCCTGGATACCATAGCCGCAAAAATCAAGATGGAAAAGGTGTCTATGATCACTGACTGGACTTTTGATGATGAAGCCCGGAATTGTCTTCTGCGTCACTTTAGCAAACAACCGATCCGTAAGCTTAGAGAGCTTGCAGGAACCTGCAAGAATATCCTGGGGCAGGCAGTCAAGGACAATATTCTGTATTACGACCCGGTAGACGGAATTTATGGGATTCAGGGCAAGAGTCTGGAATGGGGAATCAAAGGATATTTCGAAGAGATTGAATGATGAATGTCGAACAGGGAAGCGGTCCGCGTGTGAGATATTCTGTTTAAAGAAAAAAGTAAAAATCCGACCCCAAAGGGGCCGGCTTTGGCTTAACCCCTGGAAGGGGATAAAATTGCCTTTGCATCCAGAGGGGGGTAAGGGTTGAGTTGCCCCTTAGTAATAATAATTTGTGCTGTGTTTAACCTACTTACTTTTCTATATCTTTTTGGTATTTTATAAAGTTCCGTATCGCTTCAGTATCTAAACTTACAGTATCAACGCAATAACCTTGTGCCCAAAAACGGTTACCCTATAGGTTGTTGGCATAATTTGCGAAATTTACTCATTTGCTACTCCTTCGTTAAGTTGCGGGACAACTCGACCTTGGAGTAACAAATGTTGTTCAGATGGTAAAACCACTGAACTGTGACCTGGCCCTGAGGGCCAGGTTTTCTATGTTAGAATAAAATGCAATATCGTAAGCCGGAAGAATCAGATTAACTTCCTCAGCCGCTAAAAGATAAGTTTACAAAGTGCCAACGTCCCCACCAGTCCGTCTCCACCAGTCTCGCGTTTCAACTTCGAGAGTCAGTGGCTTGCTATAATGGCATTTTCGGCATTAAAAACAGCGATATTGGGGCTAAAAATAGCTATTTTGGGAGCATTAATCTAAATATTTCAACATGATGGCGTGGCCCGACCCCAATGAGCCCATCCCCCTGAATTCCCAGTGTTTAGAAAGGATAAGGAGATAAAAATGGAAGTAACTTGTTTTGTTAAAAAGGAAGGTAACCAATATGCCTCTTTATGTGTAGAATTGGATGTGGCTTCCTGCGGGAGAACCAAAAAGGATGCTCTTGATGGACTAAAACGTGCCGCGGAAACATATATTGAGTTTATGGTTTCCGAGGGGCGTAAGAAAGAGATTTACAGGCCTGTTCCGATGAATGAGTTGAAAACATTTCTTTTTCCGGATCATGAGATAGAAGAAAAAACATTTAAGGCAATTCCGCTGAGCTTCCAATATGCTTAAGAATCTATCAAGCCGCGATGTAGCGTGGATATTAGATCAGATAGGCATTACGTTAAAAAGACACAGCAAAGAAGATGTTTTTGCCGGATATTATGGCAGGGAAAACAGGGTTGTGATTGTTCCACGAAATAAAAGGAGTATCCCAAAAGGTACATTAAGTTCTATTTGGAGGCAGGCTGGAATTACTAAAGAAATTGCAGAAAATATTTGGAAGAAACGTTAGACTGAATCATGCCACGCCAAGCCAGACTTGATGCTCCCGGTGTCTTGCAACACATAATGGCCCGGGGGATCGAACGCCGGAAAATCTTTTGGGATGATAAAGATCACTCTTCATTTCTGGAACGATTCGCTGTCATCCTTGAGGAAACACAAACCCAATGCTATGCTTGGACGCTGATCCCGAACCACTTCCATATTTTGTTACGTACTGGCGCTACGCCGCTTAGCACCGTGATGCGCCGACTTATGACCGGATATGCCGTAACATTCAATATACGTCACAGGCGAAGCGGGCACCTTTTTTCAGAATCGGTACAAGTCAGTTATTTGCGAGGAAGACCCTTACTTGTTGGAACTGATTCGATACATTCATCTGAATCCACTGAGAGCAAGACTGGTCGAAGATCTGAAATCCCTTGATCAATATCCGTGGTCTGGCCACAGCGTTTTGATGGGGAAAAAGAAAAATCCTCTGATTCCGGAAATTCCCACTTCCGATGAAAAAGATGGGTGCCTGGCGGAAAAAACAGTTGAAAATGTTCTGCGGTTTTTTGGAAAAAATTTAAAAGAATCCCGCCGAAGA
>Ga0255423_10116_pt1 | contig 14102 bp, 13 predicted proteins | sample ANMaggSeSYBR02H3_FD_182659 | JGI IMG/M metagenome (GOLD analysis project Ga0255423, IMG submission 182659) | Sediment cell enrichment communities from methane seep in Santa Monica Basin, California, United Staets - ANME aggregate JGI... | ecosystem: Environmental > Aquatic > Marine > Cold seeps >...
TGAAACAATAAAAACCGACTGATCAACAGGGAGGCCTTTTTTTGCCACTGCCGTGATTTCTGCCAGATTTTTGCCGCGGACATATTCCATAGCGATAAAGTAAATATTCTGAAACTTGCCAAAATCATTTATCTGAACAATGTTTGGGTGTTGTAATAATGCGGCTAGTCTGGCCTCTCGGATAAACATTCTAATAAACTCTGAATTTTCAATAAGATGAGGCAGTATTTTTTTTATGGCTACAATCCTTCGAAAACCATCCTCGCGCACATAGTCTGCCACAAATAACTCGGCCATTCCTCCTTGCGCTATTTTCCTTTGCAATATATAAGGGCCGATCCGAGTCATACCTTCAGATTCTTTTTGAATCTTTAATGCTTTTGTCTTAGAAATACGATCTATCACCGCCATAATCGCTGAAAACAATAAAACACTAAAGAGTATCGCATAGACAAAGAGAGCTTTGTATTTACTTATGGAGCTGTATAATTGGGTTGAAGAAAATATCAAATACACTTTGCCGATATTTGTTCCGGAAAAGGTGATATTTGTTGAAAAGCCGGCAATTTTTTCATTGTCGGGTAAAGACTTTGCTTCGATAGAAATCCCTTTAATGGTATCTATATATCTTCCATTCTTTATGGGAATAGATATCTTATTTATCATATCAGAATCGCTATGAGCCACCAACTTGTTTTCATGATTCAGAATCGATACGAATATAAAGTTATTACTACCTTCAACCTCGCCAATTGCCACATTCAGAGACAACATATTCTTTTCTAAAAGAGACGGGCCAATCTTAGAGGCAAGCTTTTGGGTCACCGATAATCCGTATTGATAAAAATCATTATTCAGACGTTTTACACTGCTATTTAAAATTAAATAGCCGGTTACAGAGGCTATGAGCCAAATGATAAGACATATAACTATGCTATTTCTATTACGTCGAACAAATTCTATCTCAAGTAATTTACTAGTAGTCTTCTTGAAAATGTTCGTTGGTAACTCTTTCACCCATAACATGGTTGATGAGGCAATTTCGCGAACAGACGACATGGGAACCTCTCTCTATCAAAGGCTAAGGAACGTGGACGAATTAACTTACTCAACTATGCACCTACTTGTGGAAGTTAATTCGTCCACGTTCCTTAGCAGCCAGTTTCTTAATAATTTCTATGCACCGGACAATTACTTGACGTTTCAACCAACCCAGGTCTTTTCTTTTAGCGATTTCCGATAAGAAGATATCTTTAGATTTATCAAACCCTCCCGGCTTTAGTTCACTATTTGTTGACCGGATAATCCTAAATCTGTTCAGGTTTATACAATTAAAAATTTCTTGGGAAAAAGGTTTGTTTGTTCCACACAGAGGGCATGTAATACAGGTTGTTCCCGCAAAAACACCCCTGCTCCCTGCTTGTGATCTATAAGCAGCTCTCAGTTTGCTAACTATAGACCTAAGCGCTTTAAAATATAACATAATTATCACAAGCAACATTATAGTAAAGCTCGAAAGTGCAACAAAACCAAAGCGCTTTTCAAATTTGTCAATTTCAGCGGCTGAAATGGCCAGATATATTTCGCCAATCTTTGTCCCTGCATAAGTCGCATCTGAAGAAAAGTTAACAATCCTTTTGTAGTCGGATGAATTCCCTTCCCAAAAAAAAACTTGATCAACAGTGCGAGCCCTTTCATTCATTGTAGACATTATCAATTCAACATTGGTGTAAGCTATAATATTGTTTTTATGATCAATAATAGCTGCATAAACTATATCCGAATTGCCGGTAGCTTCACTAAGCAATGCACTCAGAGTCGGCATGTCCAGTTCTAACAAAGGTAAACCGGCACGACTGGAAAACCCTCTGGCCATTTTTACTCCAGATTGATTGATAGTCTTCCTTACCAGGCTGATCTTGATTGAAGTAATCATATAAAAAACAGCAATACATATCCACCAGACTACAAGACACAAGATTAAACGGTTTTTGTTTTTCTGAAGCAACTTCATTTCAAGAATCTTGTCCACTATAATATTTGCTGAATTAACTAAGTTGAACGATTTTTTGCGAAGAAATGTGCTAAGATCTTGATGCAGTCCCGCACAGGCTGGACGAAAAGCGTAGTCATACCAATGAATATGTCGAGACTTTTCACAAGTTCTTGATGCGCAAGAGATTGGTGCAAATCGAGTAAAAAAACGCTCGATTTAGGTTATAGAAATCAGGTAATAGTTAAGACACTAAGTACTTTAAATAAAATTATTGTAATAATGAAAAATTGTCAAGTATCTTCTTTTCTTATGTATCATCAATGCAAGGAATGAGACGAAAACCATTCTTCTTGATTTTTTTTATATATTATTATAGTGCTTAAATGAAAATAGGGGGATTGCTTCGACGACTCATAACCATGGGTTTTCGTTCAGGCATTATATCTGTTTTTGAATTTTTAGAAAAATATATTTTCATGAAAATGATAATTAACCTATGTTAAACCAAATATTTAACAGATTTAAACATTTAACAATCACTCTGCTTATAATTGCAGGAGGATTCTTTTTCCTTTCCTCTTGCGCAACCCCTCTCTTTGATAGAAAAGCTATGCTTTTTCGATCGGAAGAATATGTTGTTTACAGACTTAAAAAAAAACAAACACCTACTATGCTGGCTGAGATGTTTTTGGGGGATAAAAAAAGGTCGTGGGTGATAGAAGACGCTAATGAAAACGTTGCTTTTAAAAAAGGCGAGGTCATTGTTATTCCTCTCAAAGAGAAAAATAAGGGGGGGCTTACAGTTGACGGATTCCAGGTGGTGCCTATTCTTTCATATCATCGTTTTGCTGATAATTGCGACTCTCCCCTTTGCCTCCCTGCCCGCGTTTTCGATCAACAAATGAAGTATTTAAAGGAAAATGGTTATAGAGTTATCAGCCTGGGAGAGCTTCTTGAATTTTTAGAATATCGCAATTCCCTTCCAAAAAAGTCTGTGGTCATTAGCATCGATGACGGCTATAGATCGGTTTATAATATTGCCTGGCCTATCCTGAAAAAATATGACTTCAGAGCAACCCTTTTCATATATACCGATTTTGTTGGTGTCTCAAAAAACGCCATAACATGGGATCAACTCAGAGAGATGAAAAAAAGTGGTTTTGAAATAGGTGCTCACACGATGTCTCACTGCGATCTTACCAGACAGAATAAAGGAGAAGATACTGAGGCGTATATGTCCAGGATCGAAAAAGAACTTAGCATGTCAAAACAGATCATTGATAAAAAGCTGAACCAGAATACTGTTTTTTTAGCTTTTCCCTATGGACGTTATGATCAGAGTGTATTGGATATGTGTAAACGCTTAGGTTATAAAATTGCAGTATCTGTGAAAAGAGGGAGCAACCCATTTTTTGCTGATCCCCTTGCTCTGAGGAGAAGCCAGATATTGAAAAGAGATATAAAGAGTTTTATTTCCAGACTCAAAACCTTTAATAAACTTTCATTAGAGTAACAGCATCATGAAAAAAAATATAGCGCTTATCTGGATTGTCATTCTATTAACAATGGTCAGCGGCTGTGCCGAACATTTTAAAAAATTCTCCCAAAAAATCCATGAACGTAAGAAGGAAAATTTGGTTCAGTCATACCTGCAAACCGGCAACGAGTATGAAAACAAAGGAAATCTGGCAGAGGCATATAAACAGTATAAACTGGCTCTTACTGTAAGCCCTCAAAATCAGGAAGCTGTTAAGGGCATTGACCGGCTGGAAGAAGAGTTGCTCAAATGGGCAGAAAAATATTATCAGGAAGGCATGAACTTCTATAATCAGGGGAAATATCGCCCGGCCCGTCGTAAATTTTTAACAGCTTTGAATTTTTGGCCGGATCATTCCAAAGCGCTTAAAATGCTCACTCCTCGCAAACACATCAAATATAAAAAGTATATTGAGCATATAATCAAACCGGGTGAAAGCCTTTCAAAGATAGCAATGATTTATTATGGGGATTATCGCAAGTTTCTTGTTTTAGCTGAATACAATAACATAGCCGATGCCTCACTGACGCATGTCGGGCAGAAAATCAGAGTTCCTGAAATAGAGGGGGTGCCATTTTTAACAGAAAAACAGGATATCAAGCCTGAAGAGGCAAGGACTCCTGATTTGGCCCCTCTTGATCGAAAGATCAAAAAAGAGGAGGAAAAGCCTGTAGATGAGGAAATAAAAGAAGAACTTGAAGAGACTGTAGATGAGGAAGTAGAAGAAGAACCTGAAGAGACTGTAGATAAGGTGGAGATCTATAGAGATCAGGGCGTCGAATTCTTTAACCAAATGAAATACCAGGAAGCTATTACTGAATTCAACAAAGTTATAAATGCAAATCCCGATGATGCAATTAGCCTTGAATACCTTGCCAGGTCGCACTTTCAATTGGCCAAGGGTTTGTTTGAAAAAAAGGATTACTTGAAAGCAAAAAAGGAATTCGAAGTATCTCTCCAATACAATAAAAACTGCCCAACATGCCAGGAATACATCAAAAAAAGTGAAGAAACATACATGGAAATCCATTACAAACTGGGTGTCGCGCACTTTGGAAAAGAACAATTGATCGAGGCCATTATGGAGTGGGAAGTGGTCCGGGCTATTGATTCCAACTATAAAGAGGTAGCAAACAATATCAAAAAGGCAAAAATTCTTTTGAAAAGACTAGAGGAAATAAAAAAGTCTCAGAAGGCCAAATAGTGCCTGTTCTAAAAGTATTTTTTTTAACACTGGCAATAGTTTCAGTTTATTTGCCGATGTGAAGATTTGTGTAAAAGCCATTAGCTATTAGCTATTAGCCATTAGCTATTAGCTATTAGCTGAATGTGTTATCTGTTTGATTTTTTAAGCCGAAGGCTAATTGCTAAAAGCTAACTGTATTTTACGAGGTCTGTACTTTACATATGAAAGCGCCTGTTATTGTTGTTCAACTAGTTCATATCTATGGGCCTTTGAAAGGTGAAATTCAGGAGTTTTCTGAATCAACGATCTTGATTGGCCGCCATCCTTCTTGCCATGTGCTATTCCCGAAAGACGTTGCAATCGTCTCTCGAAGACATGCTCAAATCTTCAGAGAAGGGAATCGTTTTAAATTAATTGATCAGAGTACCAACGGAACGTTTGTAAACGGGAAAAAAGTAAAAGAAGCATATCTAAAAGATGGAGATGTTTTGATTTTTGCTGAAGGCGGACCCAAGGTGAGTTTTTTGACCAAAGTGGTGGAACGTCAAGATGAAATCAAAGACACCCCTTTGCCAGGCTTGCCGCAAAAACCGGAAATAGCCGAGGTTGAGAAGCCATCTATTGCTCAGGCTCAATCCGAATCGAACCTGGCGGAAGAGATTTCGATACAGGAGGTTCAGGTTCCGCTAATCATTCAATTTGGCCCCACCATACGCTCTTTTAAAAAACTTCCTGTGACCATCGGAAAAAATCAAGATTGTGATTTAAGTATAAACCATCCAGCGGTCCTTGACCGTCATGCCCGGATCTTTTTCAGTCAGAATCAATACTGGATAAAGGATCTCACTGGGCAGATGTTGATATCGATCAATGGGCAGCCCGTTAATTTTCAGGGTCCCTTAACTCCCGAAGACCTTGTGGCATTAACTCCTCAGGGACCAACTTTTCGATTTCTGAATGGTGGGCGTTTAGCAGAAATTGAAAAATCCGATTCTGAAGAACGTGTGAACGCGCTTCAGAAAAAAGAAGAAACATGTCCGCCGGACAAGCATCAAGAAGGATACATCAAAAGGGCCAAGTCCATAATCAACAAATTTTTAAGTTAAGGACTCGGTCAAAAATAAGTTGGTAGAATTTGTGCAAAAATATGCCTGAAATAAACCTTGTCGGCAAATCGGATAGCGGTCTTAAACGCTCAAATAACGAGGATCGCTTTATGGTAAGGAGCGAACTGGGCTTTTGTCTTGTGGCTGACGGCATGGGTGGCGCTGCGGCTGGAGAAATAGCCAGCCGTATCTTTACTGAAACTACATTAGAGCTTTTTTCAAGCTCTGCCGGCAGATCTGAAAAAGAGACAATCGAATTAGTCCAAAGGGCTTTTAACTTTGCTAATGAAAGAATCTTGAGTCATGTAAAGAAAAATCCTCATCACAAGGGAATGGGATGCACAGCAGAACTGATGGCCTTTTCCGATAAGGGTTTTGTTATCGGCCATATAGGAGACAGCCGAACTTATTGTTTAAGAGATGGACAACTCAAACAACTGACTCAGGATCACTCACTTGTCCAGAATCAGATAGAGCAGGGTCTGATTACTCCTGCCGAAGCCAGAAACCATCCTCTTCGAAACGTCATTCTTCGGGCAGTCGGTATCAAAAAGAAGTTAGCTCTTGATTTGGTTAGAGGTATTACGTTTTCCGGCGATCTGTTTCTTCTATGCTCAGACGGCCTTTCGGATATGATCGATGATAACCAGATCCGGAACATCCTCTTTTCTACAGCCCCTTTGCTTCAAAAAGTAGAAAAACTCATTGAATCAGCTAACGAGGCTGGAGGTTACGACAATATTACCGTTGTTCTTGCAAACATTTAGACCCTTACCCTCCCATGGAAATATTAAGCGAACTTAAAAAATATTTTGATCTCTCCTCATTTCGCCCCGGCCAGGAAGAAGTGGTTAGAACGGTTCTGGAGGGGAGAGATGCCCTGGTGGTCATGCCGACCGGAGGAGGAAAATCGCTGTGCTACCAGCTCCCTGCTTTAATCCGTGATGGAACGGCCCTTGTGGTTTCTCCTCTTATCGCTTTGATGAAGGATCAGGTGGATGTCCTTCAAAAAAGAGGGATTGCCGCATTATTCATCAATTCCACCCTTTCACTGGTGGAACAAAGACAGGTACTTAAAAGACTTGAGGCAGGAGAGTTAAAGCTTTTGTATGTCGCTCCGGAACGGTTTCGCCAGAAGGAGTTTCTGCATACCCTTTCCCGCTCCAGGATCAGTTTTGTGGCGATAGATGAAGCCCATTGTATTTCCCAGTGGGGGCACGACTTTCGTCCCGATTACCTGCGGCTTGGAAGAATCTTGAAAAGTATAGGGCCATATCAGATCCTCGGCGCTACCGCCACTGCCACTGAATCCGTCATATCCGATATTATCTCCAGCCTTCATCTTAAGAATTGTCGACAGTTTGTAACAGGATTTTATCGAAACAACCTGCAGTTGAGAGTACTTCACTGTGCAAATAAAAAAGATAAGCAAGACGCCCTTATGTCCGCTCTTACTGAAGAAAAGTTTCCTGCAATTGTATATTGCGCCACGAGAAAAGGCGTGGATGAAGTGGTAACCCTGTTGAAAGATCAAGGGCATCCTGCATCAGGATACCATGCCGGCATGGACGATGAAACACGAAATCGTGTGCAGGAACGATTCATGACAGGACGCAGCGAAATAATTGTGGCAACCAATGCCTTTGGGATGGGAATTGATAAATTAGACATACGTCAGGTCATCCATTACCAGTTTCCCGGTTCTATAGAATCGTATTATCAGGAGATAGGAAGAGCGGGAAGAGATGGGAAAAAATCAATATGCTCGCTCCTTTTTTCTATGGGGGATAACTATATCCAGGAATTCTTTATTGACATGAACTACCCTTCGCAGGAAGCAGTCCATGATGTCTTTGAGTTCTTAAAGAGTGATGGGAGGGATTATCTGAGCGTTGGAAATAATGAAATTTCTGAAATGACCAGCTCCGTCCAGAGCGACGGACAGGCAGGGATCATCATAAAAATGCTGGAACAGGCCGGTTATCTGGAAAGGCTATATTCAGGGAGGCGGCTCTGTTTTGTTGCGGCCGGCACAGGAAAACCAAGAGGACCTGTCCGAAAAAAGATATTTGACGCTGTGTCAAGAATTGCAGGATCTAAAGGAAAAAAAGTTTCAATTGACATCCTGGCAAAGGCCGCGGGTGTCGAAAAACCAGCGCTTCTTAGAGGCCTTAGACCGCTTTCAGCAGACGGATTGATTACATACATACCCCCAACCGCCGGTCGTGACATCAAAATAGTACGGCCCCAGACAACCTTTAAGGAGTTGGAAATAAACTTTGAACTCCTTGAGAAAAGAAAACAGAATGATCTGGAAAAACTCAAAGAAGTGGTAGCTTACGGATATTTTGGAGGGTGCAGATGGGATTTTCTCCTTTCTTATTTTGGGGACGACAGCGCAACAGACCAGTGCGGTTCCTGCGACAACTGCATTCAAAGAAAACTAAAAAGGACCGATACAAACAAAAAAGAAGAAAAAACAACAATCCTTAAAATATTGAGCTGTGTGGCGCGCATGCAGGGTCGGTTTGGCCGGGCACGTGTTGCCCAGGTACTTACCGGCGCTTCAAGAAAATGGATAACCTCACAGGGAATGAATCGACTGTCCACTTATGGCTTGCTGTCCAATTTTATCCAGGAAGATGTCCTTGATCTTATTAACCAGTTAGATCGGCAGGGATGTTTTGTTCGCCAGGGAGATCATCTTTACCCGACTATAGCCCTCAGTGAAAAAGGGATTGGGGTGATGAAAAAAGAGGAGGAGGCGTTTCTGAATCTGCCGGAAATCAAAAAACCGGCCAGGACCACCGCAGAGGTAGCCACTGATTTTTCTCCGGAGCTCTACGAGCTATTGCGTCAAAAAAGAGAAAAGTTCGGAACGGCAGCAGGACTTCCCTTGTTTATGATAGTCTCAAACCGGACACTGAAAGAGATGGCAGCGTCAGTACCAAAAAACATGACGGAACTTCTCCGGGTACACGGAATCGGACCAGCTAAAATGGAAAAATATGGACAAGGGTTTTTAGACGTGATTTTGGAATATTGTGATAAATCAAACCAAACCAAACCAGACCCACAGTAAAGGAGGCAGTTATGCAATTAATTGAATGGGAAGTAAAGGAAAACAATAGCACTTAAAGCCTGATTTTGCGTGGATGCTGCAACTCTTCTTTTTACCGCGAGATAGGTCAGGAAGTCGCTGATCTCATTTTCACCCATCTCGGCAGGATATAGTTTGCCATGATAAAAGATAAATTTCCTTATCCATTCGATATAAGCCTGCTCTGTTCGAATACTATAGTGTTTGCAACGAATCCTGTTTCGAACCTGGTCCAATAGCTTCGGTTGTCTCGTGTCTGATCTATAAAATGCTTTTCTTTCCTCATAATGTTTTGGTTTTGCACGAGATTTACATGAATTTTTCACGATTCAGCCTTCTCCCTTATTGTTTTCCGAATAATAATTTCGTTGACTTTATTTCACATGAAAGTTAAAAAGTTGTTATTACGTAGACGAAAATTTATTTTGTATGATCATTTGTTCATGTACTGATATAATACTAAAATCAAAATTTTTATCAAGCAAAAAAGTCGTCTAATCCACAAATAGATCGTTTTATACGACCAAACAGCCGTATAAAACAATTTCGTACGTAGATTAGCCGTATTATAAGACGACTATTCGGCAGTCTACTTTATGTTCTGCTCTTGAGCATTATTGCCTCATATAGTAGTAAGTGCTACAATGATACAGAAAGGGAGTTATATCATGATAGCTATGCCTGACAGAGTTATTGAAGAAGTCCTTTCGCTTCCAGCAGATATCCGTCTGAACTTGGTGGAGACGCTCATAACAAGCCTTAATCTGCCAATAGATGAGGATATTGATCGCATTTGGGCAGAAGAGGCGGAGCATCGTATATCCAAAATCGAAGCCGGTGATGTTAGGCTCATCCCAGGCGAGGAGGTTTTCTCCAAAATCCGAGCAAAGTACGGAAAATGAGATTTTATTTTGGGTGCGGCTCTTTTACAACGACATCTTTTATCGAAATATTAACAACTTATAATTTCAAGACCGCCGGAAATTCGAACATATCAGAGACCTATTTCACTGCTGATCGGAAAAACGGGTACTTATCCTGGTTTTTTCGGCAACAGCATGGTAGCGCTAAAACAGAAAGTCATTTGATATCAAGAGGTTGGGCTGTGCTGCAAAAGAGCCGCACCCTTTTATTTTCATGAAGATGCTGAAGCTGAGTTTGATAGGGCTGTCGAATACTATGAAGACGCCCGATCTGGACTTGGTATGGAGTTCGCCCAAAAGGTCTACTCTGCAATTACACGTGTCATTCAGTTCCCTGAAGCATGGTCGCCTATGTCCAAGAATACACGCCGCTGTTTGGTCAGCCGATTCCCCTTTGGCATTATTTATCAGGTGAAGTCTAATTGCATTCGTATTATTGCGGTTGCTGATCTTCGAAGACGTCCAGATTACTGGAGAGACAGGATCTAAGCAGAACCATCTGTTGCATTTTGCGGTAATTATGCGCTATCGTACTATTTAAAACCGTTATTTGTCGCATTGACACGAAATATACTAAAAATGATGTCTCAAGCAGAGCAATGGTTTTCATACAGAACTACGTTGCGTAAGACTACTCTCTTGAAAAGAAAGCACGTTTAAAACACGATTTTTAGAATAGCTCTCTACGCTTCATATGCGCAAAATAGTTGGCAGGTAGAAAAAAATCGTAGAATCGAAGCAGTCATTTATTCCAAAACAAATTCTTCAAGCAGAACCAGCCAGTGCACCTGACACCAAAAGCCTGGGCGTTTTTGACTTTAGCCATTTCAGAGCAAAACTTTGCTCTTGCGAAGCCCTCATTGGCTTTTGGTGCAGGTGACTCGCACGTTATAAAAAATACTATAAAATATTGAATTGTTTTTTTTCGTCTATAGATATGGTTTTTGCTGATCGAATAGTATTGATAATTAAGGAAATGTCGGAAGAAGAAAGCTGGGACAGATATATATTTGTATTGATAAGAAATTTTGTTTTAAATACATCCCTTTTTATTGGATATATTTTAGAACAATCAACAAATGAATCATGATCAAGAAAATGCCTATTGTTTGCGATAAAATGCAAATGAAGATCTTGAAGATGTTTTGTGTGAAAGATTTGTTTATTTATTTTGCTATTTATAAAAACAAATCCGATATTTTTGCAATCTTTTGTTATGCCAACTATAATAAATCTTTTTATTTTTGGTGGGTTAGTATTGTTGACGTGCAAGCGAAAAGCAGCGCCTGGTTTAATAATTTTGTCAAAATAATTTTCTTTATATTTTTTGGGAAATTGATTTCCAAGAATTGGTGTCATTCAGCAAAAAAGCTTTTCGTTTTCCGAGAGTTCTCTCATATATGCGATCATCTCTTTTGATGCACCCAAAACTTTAGCCATGTTTCGATAAGATATTTTATCGTCTTTAGTGGCTTTATCGTACGCTGCATCATGAGATTTAATTTTTAATTCTTTAAATGAGAGACGTTTGTTTTCTTGAATTGATTTATCTATACATTCAAGGTTTGATTCTGAAAAGATTTCTATATTAGAATTTTTTATTGGCAATATATAATGATTCCCAGATATGGATATTATACTACTAAAACCTTTATCATCAGAAAAAATAGAATCACCTCTTATGATCTTTAAAATATCATAAATACGAGACGGAACAGGGCCATCTTTCATGGCTATATAGTGGTCTCCCACTATTGGTCGTCCATAATTCAAAAGATGTTTCTGATCTGCAAAATAAAGTATTTTAAATACCTTATGGAAATCAGCTTTGATATCTTCTTTGATTAAGTTGTTAGCCACATAAATAATTGCAGCTATTGCTTTTTTTATGTCAAATTTAAAATAAAGCATATTTATATTTTTATATGCTAAAAATATAGTTGTCAACTTAAATACGGATTTTATAACGAATGCGGTTATACGCAGAAGAGAATGAAATCATTGGTGTATAACAAATCACCGGTGCCGACCCAAAAAACCGGGCGGTTATACTAATAAAAAAATTAAGCCTCGTCCTTTCTAACAAAAAGAAGGTGAAATATTACATAAAAAAGAACACCTAATAGAAAACTATGGATCAAATTATTGTCGCTATCTTGGGAATTTTGGCTGCCGCCTATGCCTATCATTTGCTTCAAAAAATCAGAAGCACCAAAGAGTTTTTTATTAAGGCTATCCCAGAATTCAGAAGGCCTTTCGATGAAGTTAAAATGATCTTCGACCTTAATACAAAGGGGCTCCACAAAAAAACCGATATCGGAGAAACTTTTATTTTGTATTTCAGTGAACAAAAAATGGCTGTTGCTACTTTCGAGCAAGTTTTGCCTCGGAGATTCATAAAAAGAATGAGAGACGCATGGATTGATTACGAAAACTATATAAATAATGAGAGCATATCCAAGTGGTTTGACTCTGACAATTTGTTTAAACTTGACGATGAAACCATTGAAAAAAGAAAAACAGCCATCGTCAAAATAGGCAAAATTCTTTGGTTTTCCGATTACCATAATATTTACTCCGCAATACAAAGGTTTCATAAAAAAGTATAACGAATCACTTGAGCTAACGGGAAACGCTGGTTCGTTCTCGTTAAATTATTTATCGGGGCGGCAACCAGTCCGCCGTAGCTCAGTTCAGACGTTATCTTAGAGGGATTGAAATGCAGGCAGACATAACTAGGTCAAAGCCTGGCGATATATTTTTATTATTCCATGAACTGCCATATGATTTTAGTCAGGACCTACCCATTTCCGTCGGGCCTGGCGTTTGTGTAGATATGACTCCGCAAGCATTACTTAGTTCGGCAGAACAAGGCCTGTCCGATTACGTTTTGCCCGGCTATAGCATATCAGGTACTGGTATCAACAATTGCTGTCTAAGATGTTATTCGATTTTCAAGTTAACCGAAAGTTTATCAACAGAAAATTTACTTTTTCTCGCCTTGCTTTCGATGAGGCTACATAATCCATTCGCAATACAAATTGCTGGACAATTCCGAGTTGGGGCGGATGACAATTTAATTTCTGATCCTAAGCTTTATGAATTATCTTCACCGTGGGCAATTAGTGGGTCTTATAAACCATCAGATTTTATCGCTGTAGAAAAAATTGTTGAACGCTTAATAGAGGCAGATAAAAAAGGGTTTACCAGGTTGGTGACTTCGTTGCTATTTTTTAGCCATGTCACTCTTGGCCAAGTAGCCTCCTATCAATTAGCAACTTTGGGCCTTTTTACTTCGCTGGAAGCTCTTTTTGTTCCTAACGGAAATAAGGCTCGCACAATTTCAGAACGTATAGCGAGCTTTTTATCCAATTTTGAATTTCCTATCGAAAATATCGGTGAATGGGTTAAAAATGAATATATCAATCTAAGACACAAATTAGCACATGGTATTCACGATGCCACTTTTGGAATGAAACCAAGATCCGTAAAACATCAAGAATTTGGCATGTTGCATGAGCTTTGTCGATTATCGCTGTTAGGATTTCTTTCACTTGACGATGCTGTGGTTAAAAATATGTCTGAGGTGAATGGAAAGGAGCTACAGAGAACACTCGAATCCTTGAGGCCTGTAGCTGGAAGCCTTTTAAACAACTATAAATTCATGGCAAGATAACCTGCAACTGCTCCTGACGCTCGTTCCTCGCTCCGGAGAGTAGCGTCGTTCGGTGTAGAATGGTGAACTACGATAATGCTTATCAAAAGTCTCTTTACCAAAATATTTTTCAGCCCTTTTCTCCCAATTTATCATCATCCGGTTATAAATTTTAGGAGGAAATAACCTATAAAACCAAAGAAAGGCATGCATATGATCAAGACACTCAAAACTGTATTTTATCGCGAGAAAGAAATTCTTGAAAGTGAGGCCACCATTGCGGAGGAGAAATATAGAAAAGCTTCCATAGAAGCGGATAAGCTGAAGAAGGAGTTTGAAACAAAGTCTGTAAGATCTATTTCTCTTGCGAAAAAGGAAAAGGAATATCTTGCTTCCCTTATCCAAAACGGGGTGCCCCAATGCCCTATATGTATAGTTCGTTCTAATAACTTTCATGATATGTCTCCTATATCTGGCAATGCTAAATTTGAATATTTTTCATGTAAAATTTGTGGGCTTGAAATAGAGATAGAAATTTAAAACACCCAACAAATCACCGGAGCCGACCATCAAAGTCGGTTCGTTTGCGTTAAAGCCCT
>Ga0255423_10120_pt1 | contig 13798 bp, 7 predicted proteins | sample ANMaggSeSYBR02H3_FD_182659 | JGI IMG/M metagenome (GOLD analysis project Ga0255423, IMG submission 182659) | Sediment cell enrichment communities from methane seep in Santa Monica Basin, California, United Staets - ANME aggregate JGI... | ecosystem: Environmental > Aquatic > Marine > Cold seeps >...
GAAAAATATCCACTGGCTTCACGTATAACCGGGAAGGTTGTGAGTTTGACGGATTACGGAGCATTTGTTGAACTGGAAGAGGGTATCGAAGGCCTGATTCACGTTTCTGAAATGTCATGGACGAGAAAGATTCGCCATCCCTCCAAAGTTGTTTCTATTGGAGATATGGTTGATGCAGTTGTTCTGGATATTAAACCGGAAAACAGGCGTATTTCTCTTGGAATGAAGCAAGTTGTTCCAAATCCATGGGATGTAATCAGTGAGAAATATCCAACCGGCACAACTATTGAAGGCAAGATCAAGAATATAACGGATTTTGGGCTTTTTATCGGTATTGATGAAGGAATAGACGGCCTTGTACATATCTCCGATATTTCTTGGACAAAGCGTATTAAACACCCATCTGAGTTATACAAGAAAGGCGATGTGATTCAGGCTATAGTCCTTGATATCGAAAAGGAGAATGAAAGATTTTCTCTGGGTATCAAACAACTGCAAAGTGATCCCTGGAAAACTGTAGCAGAGCGTTATGTGGTCGGCAAGGAGATAGCGGGCACAGTTACTAATATTACCGATTTTGGAGTTTTTGTTGAACTTGAAGAAGGAATTGAAGGCCTCGTTCATGTATCTGAAATCAGTAAGGAAAAAATAAAAACTCCGGTCGGCAAGTTTGATGTAGGCGATGTTATAACTGCCAGGGTCATGAATATAAATAGTGAAGAAAGAAGAATAGGTCTTTCAGTTAAACGGCTTGAGGTTGATGATGAGCATGGTCTTTTAAGCGAATATGTAAACAACGCGAGGCCTGCAACTTCAACTTTTGGAGAAATTTTGCGTGAGAATCTTCAAGACAAGTTGAACGGGAAGTAAAATTTAACGGTTTACGGTTTACGGTTCACAGTTCACGGTAAACACCACTTAACCTCACATGAAATATGGTTCTCACACTTGCCTGCCGCAGGCAGGACTGAGCCTCTTGCTTTTTGTAAGTCTCTGGCGGATATATTTTGATCAGCCGTTAACTGTAAACTGTTAACCGTAAACGATTACTTTAAAATTATACCATGTTTTCCCGCAGACACCCATATCTTTTTTTTATCCTGATATTTACATCTGTAACATCTGTTGCAATTATTGGATTATCTCTGCTTTTTATGCTTAGTACAAGAGATGCTGAATTTGAATTTGGAGAAAAAGTCGGCGTTATAGAGATAATCGGTGCTATAGCGGATTCAAAAGATATAATTCATAATCTTAAGCGCTTCCGTGAGGATGATTCCATCAAGGCCATAGTTGTTAGAATTGATTCGCCAGGTGGTGGAGTGGGGGCTTCACAGGAAATTTTCAGGGAGATAACAAAGACTTCTGAAAGCAAAAAGATTATAGCTTCTCTGGGTGGCGTGGCTGCTTCCGGAGGTTATTATATTGCGGCCGGTGCAGACGGCATTGTTGCAAATCAGGGCACCATAACCGGCAGTATAGGTGTCATTATGGGATATTCAAATTTTCAGGAGCTGCTTAAAAAAATAGGCCTGGTTCCTGTTGTTATCAAAAGCGGTGAGTACAAGGATATAGGATCTCCAGTCAGAGAGATGACCAAAAAGGAAGAAGAAATTCTGCGTAATCTTGCGAATCAAATTCATAAACAATTCATTAAGGCCATTGCCGAAGGAAGAGGGATAGAGCAGTCAAAAGTAGAAAAATTTGCTGATGGACGGATATTTTCAGGAGAAGAGGCAAAAAAACTAGGCCTTGTTGATCGTTTTGGAAATCTTGAGGATGCGATAGAATGGGCAGGACGTATGGGGGGAATAAAAGGGAAGGTATCGGCAGTTTATCCTCCGGAGAAGAAGTTTTCTGTTTTAAAATATCTTGTGAATTCATCCTTAAGGGAGGTTGCAAACCGTTTTATCAATCCACGTTTGTTTGCAAAGTATCTTTATAGCCCTGCAGGATGCAGCGAAAATTAAAGTTTTACTCAAAGGCGCTTACATCGCCCAAGCCTTTTCGTATGATTTCAGGCATATCGTTTATCAAAGATATTATACTGGAAGGCTGTCCCGGGATAGGCGTTTCCCCGTCAATTACAAAATCTATTCTGGATTGAAAAAAATCATGAATAAGTGATGGGTCATTAAGAATTGAACCATCAGGCGTGGTTGCACTAGTGGTAATAATTGGATTGCCTAATTCTTCAACCAGCGATAGGCAAATGGCATTGTCAGGCACACGAATTCCAGCGGTTTTTCGTTTGGTCAGCATTATTTTAGGAACAAGTTTCGAACCTTCGAGAATAAAAGTATAAGGGCCCGGCAAAAGTCGCTTCATATTATTGTAGGCATAATTTGAAACTTTTGCATAATGGCTTATGTTTTTAAGCCCTGAGCAAATAAAACTGAAAGGCTTGCTTTTATTGCGCTGTTTTAACTGGTATATTTTTTCAATAGCCTTTTTATTCATTATATCGCAACCTATCCCGTAATAGGTATCAGTCGGATAGGCTATTATACCACCTCTTTTGAGATGTTCGACAACCCTGCAAATTAGTCGTGTCTGCGGATTTTTGGAGTTTATTTCTATTAGCATAATATTCTCAAATAAATAGTTCGGTCTTTATTTATTTGTGTTTTATTTCATTGTCAAGAAAGCAAATAAATGATAGTCAAAGATAAATCCATTTAATATTCGGTTGGAAAAATATACCTCGGAATATCATAAATTATACTTTGAGGTATATAAACTTTACGAGCGTAGAGAATATTAATTATTCAGTAATAAATAATGGCCAATTTGATATTCGATCGTATACATAACATCTCTCATCCGTGGGCTGGGGCATTTGCTGAGCTGGAAGGAAATTCCGACTCCGATCTGGCTACTCAACGCATTGTCTGCAAAAACTGGCGTATGGATCACAGGGTCTCTGTTAGACGCGAAAAAGAGATGCATAAATCCAAATATTTTCACCCACCCCTCAATGGTAATACCTGGTGGACGTCTCGGAACAATTATTTTAATAATGAACTGTGCCTGCCAGCAAATAAGAGTATATTCGGCAAAAAGTCAGCGTATTTGAGAGATGCCAATGAAACGAATGCGATTTGGCATAAAGTTGCCTCTTCTAATTTGTTAGTACATGTCGCGTCTTTGAATAGACTTCTCAAAAGGTTAAGGAAATCTGAATATAGTTCATCTTTAGATGTCTGTAGATTTGAGGAAATAACAGGATATGATCTTCCAGAACGACAGCCTGGAGAAAATAATGACCACAAATTAAATAGGCGTGTTGATGAGTTGGCAAACGGATTAAACCAAAAAGGTTCTGCAACAATAAAAAAAGTCGCTGGATTACTATGTGATAGCCTGGGGGAAAGAGAGCCGCCATGGTGGGCGTGTTTTGCTAATGAAATAAACAAGTTGATAGATGATTGCGATTGGCCCGAACTTTGTAGGGCATTGGGAATGGGGCATATAGAAAAAGGAGAATGGCTGATCGTGTGGCGTTACAGTGTAAGTATTGCCGGTAGTGTCTACCGTCCAACCGTAGTGGAAGCGAATGACGGACCGTTTCATTATCCGTCTCCGCCCGACTTTCCTTATGGCATAACAATGCCGCTTGACAGAAATCTACCTGCATGCAGGGAAGTTTTGCATCCGCCGTTAAAGCGTATTTTTGCAATTGATAATTGTACTGGTGTATTGGGAAGAATTGACAATCAGATTTCCGATTATAACAAAATAGATTTATTGCGCGATCAGCATAAGCTGCGTCTTTTGCAAGAATTTACAAATTCTGAAATACAAACATGGCTTGACCGCCATACATGATGAGATATGACAATTAGACACCCGCTTTTATATGTAAAGAGCATCTTGACAGATATTGCTTCCAAGGATGATATACTTCGTTTAAGCGAATGTTTGGCAGGAAAACACCTTCCTGCTATAGGAGGGAATGAGGACCCTGCGGATATTTTGTTAAGAGGCTTAAGTTTTTCCTCATTTGATCGTGATCTTGCTAATAAAGTTTCCGGTCTTTTAGGTTTATTACTATCTGCGTATATGGATAAAATTAAAGCGAATGGATGCTATTTGACCAGTGGCAAAAAGGTATCCGACTATCAACCTGAACATTCAATCCCAATGGTTCTATTTCAAGAAGAAGATTTTCTCTACAATTGTCTTGTTTTTGCATCTTGTCTGCCGACAAATAAAATCCTTTCCCAGGCGCTGATAAATTTTGAACACTTGTCAAAAAAAGAGAAAAATCAATTTGTTAACTGGAATAAAACAGGAAGACAGCTCAGGTATGCTCTTATTTATCAACAGACTGACTCTTTTCTTGAGGAGTTCTGGTTTGGTATTATCAACTCTTTTACCAATAAGGACAACAATGTTTTTAGTCTGGAAGAACTTGCTGATATTATGAATGCGTGGCGCGGCCTTTTGTGGATTCCGCCTTCGAAGGATAACCGTGCAACGGGGAATGTTGTTTCTTTTGATAGAATTGAAAAAGGCATGCTTGCTTTACACAAGGTTTTTGTTAAAACCGAAAACGCTAAAGTTTTCCTGCGCAAGGCAGTGCGTATATTAAGCCAGGCATATCCGAACTCGCCGAATTTCTGGGAAACGCATATTAATGAAAGACTTGTTGACTTGCCGGAACTATTGCAAAAAGTATTTTTTGATCAGTGGCCAGGGTTACGATCGCCGTTGAATATAGCAAAAGTTGGAGAGGATGCGAGCGACGACTGGGATATACTGCAGTTACGATCGCGGTGTGATATAGCAAAAGCTGAAGATAACAAGGTGGTAATGGATATTCTTGAAGCAATAAAAATCAATCTCTCTCCAACAATTAATGCGATTGGCTGCTCTAAATTAGAAATTCCTGTTGACGATACTACACACTATCAAAAAGCTGCGTAAAAGAGTTAAGGGGGGTATCCATTTCACTGCCCTTAGATCTCTAATTTACTGTTTTTTAATATTTTCTCGGCTACAGAATTCTGGGCTTATCTCTAATAAGTCCTTTGTTTTCAACAGGTTACGTCGTTCCCCAGAAATTTTAGGAGAGTCAAGTGGATACCCCCCCTAAGAGTTAATATGAACAAAACAATCAAAATAACCAATGAAGATGTCGGGATTCTTTTTCATCCGCGAGCTCCGGAAATGCGTAATGAGGCACTTGCCTTTCTTATCCTTCGTATTATCTGTCAAAGTGATCAAGGAATGTTGAAAAGTGAGATTAAAAATACGCTTTGCGAAGAATATAACTGGGAAATTACGGAGTCGTCCCGAGATGAACAAACAGAAAGTACTCCCGTACTAGAAAGGACATTATTGTATTTGCAGAATCCTTCTTTACAATGGAATGGGTTTGTTGATCCAAAATCACCTCCTCCATTTATCAGCATAAGATTAAGACAAATCGACAGAAAACACGTTTTTCAGGCTACTGAAAATGGTTTTAAGTTGATTGATGGTGCAAAATTAGAGTATGACACACTTATGCAAAATGTCAGTAAAAACGCTACAATACTAATTGAACAGAAATTTGGAAAAAAATATCAGCCTTTTAAAGAAGAACCGGGTCTAAGAAACAAAGTTGAAGAGCTAATTATTGACAAATTAAAGCGAATTGCGTTTGACGAGGCAAAAGATGTCCTCAAAACTCTCAAATTTTCAAAAAAAGACATTACTGCCTTTGAAAAATACCATAGCAAGATATTAAGTAATGTTTCAAAAGATAAGATAGCTGAAAAGATCAGACAACTTTCCCAAAAGCTGTCTGTAGAAGAAAATGTTGATATTTTTCAGGACACATTAACCGGATTAATTAATAATCTAAAAGGTGAAACTACCTGTGAGTCATGGGAAGAGTTTATTCTTGCGTACATTTATAATTCGCTTCTTTTCACTATTCTTCCATATCTTCTGGATACAAGTCTTAATCAATATCTATCCAAACAGGTGAAAAAAACCAGGCTCTGTCTTGATACCAATGTCCTGCTGGCTATTCTTCTTGACTTTGACCGCGACCATAGTATTGCAATAGAAATATTGCATACACTAAAAGATTTAAAAGTTCAGCTTTTCTGGCACGATCTTGCAGAAGAGGAAATACGAAAAAAATTCAAAGTTACCCGTGATTCCGTGGAGGCAATCAAGGCACTTCCGCCTCCCCAGCGTAGAAATGTTTTAAACGCAATGTGGAGCGAAGGTTATATCAATACTTTTTTTAGTGGGGAGTATAAGTCAACGCTTGATATGGAAAGGACTGTTTTTAAAAAACTGAATCTAACAAAAAAAAGTCAGTATTATGCGAAGCTGGATAACAAACACTTTTTCGAATTTGAACAAACCTTACAAAAAGTAGCCGAATGTATGAAAAGAGAAAAATGGAGCGAAGTGCAGGAGATTATTAACAACGCGATAAGAAAAAAGTTTTCTTGTAACAATATTTCTGATGGAATACATTCTAATCATGATAGCACGATACTACAATGGGTTTACGGCCTCAGACAGATTTCCAAAAACACTACTAAAACTGCAAAAGAGGGGCGTTATCTCGCGCATCACTGGATCGTTAGTCTTGACAAGGAATTACTTGAAACAGCTAATAAAATAGAAGATGTTGATAATTCCAATCTTAATCAGCCGCTGGCTATCTCTCTGCGTACGTTGCGGCTGATTGTGGACCCTGCAGATCTCATACGGGCAATCAAGAATTCGTCAATTCCGGAATCATTGGAAAAAACATGGATGGATCGATCCTTTAGAAAAAAATACAGTAGGATTATCGAACTTACCAAACGTGATATCAAAGAGGGTGTTGAGGCTCCTTATATAAGAGAAATAGAAAAAAGGAAAGAAGAGGATATTGAGGCTCGTTATATAAGCGAAATAGAAAAAAGGAAAGAAGATGCGGGACAACAATATTAAAAAAAAGAAGCATATGATATCCCTCGCCCGCCGTGCCTGCACAAGTGTGCCGTTTCGAGGTGAATTTGAATACCACATGTTAGGTTATTTTAACCCATATATTTGCCGTACAACCGAATATCATTTTCTTTCGGTCCACAACATGACTCACCTGGAAGCTCCTGTTTCACAATTTTTTCCAAAAGGTATCAGTACAAATATATATGATCATCCAAAGGCTATGGACGCGATAGTCCTCCAAATAGATATGCCTAATCTTGACGAAACTTGTTTGGAAGAGACAATCTATGGAAAATATCTAAAAAGAGGCATAGACGAGACAGAATTTTGTAAAGTTCTGTCTGAGCTCGCTGTAACACAAGAAAAAATTAAGAAAAAACTTCGGCAGATATTTGACAAAAAAAGAATATCTGGCAAGGATTTAAAGAATAAATTTCTTCTGATTTCAACAAATTGGCAGAAGCAGTATTATCCGAAAATTAAGGAACTAATAGATTATAACATGAATAATTCATACTTCGAATCTTTCCATCCTTATTTTATCCATCCGTATCTGGATCACAATGACGGAGTACTGGAATATATATTCAAAGACCTGCAATGCGGAGGGATGGCTTTGGAGAGCCCCTCAATCAATTATCCGTTGTTCCATGCCAACCCTGAACACTCTTTTCCTTCTGTAACCAGGATCTATCGATATGCCCAAAAATTTGGTTTCTTACCGAAAAAAAAACATTCTATTGACGAATTTATACTCAAACGATTGAGAAGCAGAGAAGAACCTTTCTATTTTCTAAAGAATATAAATTTTGATAAACTTCAGAATAAAGAAAGGGGTTGTATCTACATCTATCCGTTTGGCCTACTTAAAGATGATTGGGGAATTGCCGGCGAGGTCTTTTTTGTAGAGAACCAAACGATAAACGAACAGGAATTTATTGCAAAACTGGAAACGGAAACAGACAGTGTTTTTCTTACTCGTACCCCTTATGAGATATGTTCAAAGCGCGGATTTATGAGACCTGAAAAATTGAGGCTTCTTGAAGGTGATATGCGTGAAGAACATGCTCCAACCATACATTTTGTACCATCTCATTCTACTACTCATTTTGATATCTACTATGATTCTAAAGATGAGAGCTGGTATGAGCAGTACATGAGACCAATATCCATTGAAGCGATTGTGCTTGATCTTCGTGATCGAATCAGAAAAATGGAAAAATATATTACTGCAGCAAAGGAACCCTTTGCCCTTCCTATTCCTATCCTAAAAAAAGATATTGCGGAAAATTATGTAAATATCTTGAAGCTGTTAGAAGAATTAGAAATCACAGAAGAAGAATTGAAAAGACGGCTTGATGGGGAAGAAACAGAGGGAAAGTTTTTGATTTTCAACACAGGCTGGGATATTTTCAAGCCTACTCGCTCAAACTTGAATAACCGTTTTTGGGAACTGCATCATGCATATCTATGTCATCCCTATCTGAGCATGAAAGGGGCTAACTATTTGTCTCGTGAAAAAAAGATAGCGGGTATTGGAACAGATGCCACACTTCTTGAAAATCCGGTTATATATGCTGACAGAAACGCTGGATCAGGATCTAAAGATTCTAAATTTGATAGAAATCCGCAGGTTATTGAAAAAGTTATTTCGGATTCCAAACATAAACCGTACCTGGAAACACTGAAAAGCAAAGGGGATGTTCCATGCCGAAGACTCTTTGTTAAAAACAAAAAAGATTTTCTTTATCTTAAAAATATACGCTGTATTGATGAAGTTTTTGACAATAGCAGAAAAAAGAAAGAAATAGTTACTGGACGGCTGGAACTCTGTCCCTTGACCTCTATTTTGCCAATAACAATGGAAGAAATGCACTGTTATTCAGAATTGGAAAAAGAAAAAAATAAACAGATTATTGTCATAGGACTGCCGTGCGAAGTTACGTTCTACCCTTATATAATCTGAGGACGCGGCGAAAAATAATGTTATATTTTTGCATCTCAGCTTCGGGCCATTTTTGACTGGCCCTCATTCGCACATGATTTTAGGTAATAGTTCACTTCATAATGAGTTTGTAAATTTCGGCTACTAATTTAAGGCGGGACAGCCTGTAAATTCAGTTAGTTGTCAATTCATTAGATTTCGCTTGATTGTGGAATTGCTATAGAGCCAAAATGGCGAAAAGTGTGCCGCTTTAAGTTGGTAGCCTGTTTTGATCAACCGTGAACCGTGAACTGTAAACCGTTACTTAATTAATAACTTCTGGAGAAATTTATGATCAAAATACCACCTGAAGAGGCATATTCTTTTGATGATGTTTTGCTGATTCCCGGCTATTCTGATGTGTTGCCCAAAGATGTTAATATCAATACCCGTTTGACTAAAAACCTTACCTTAAACATCCCTATCGTCAGTGCTGCCATGGATACCGTAACTGAGGCCAGAGCATCCATAGCTATGGCGCGAGATGGGGGATTAGGTTTTATACATCGAAACATGAGTATAAAAAGTCAGATTCTGGAGGTAGATAAAGTAAAAAAATCGGAAAGTGGTATGATTATTGATCCGGTTACTATTAATCCTGACCAGCCGGTCCATGAGGTGCTTAAGCTTATGGAGCAGTACCGCATTTCTGGACTTCCTGTTATAAAAGGAGATCAGTTAGTCGGCATTTTGACAAACAGGGATTTGAGATTCGAGACCAATATGGAGAAAAAGGTTTCAGAAGTAATGACCAGGGAAAATCTTGTTACGGTATCAGAGGGAATTACCCTGGAAGATTCTAAGAAACTGCTTCATAAACACAGGATCGAAAAACTTCTTGTAGTTGATAAGAATGGACGACTTACAGGCATGATAACAATAAAGGATATTGAGAAGATAAAAAAATATCCTAATGCTTGTAAGGATAGCATGGGCAGGCTGAGGGTAGGAGCTGCCGTTGGTGTTGGTCCTGATATGGAAGAGCGCGCGGAAGCGCTTTTAAAAGCAGGTGCTGATGTTATATTAATAGATACATCTCACGGTCATTCAAAAAATGTTATAGATGCTGTAAAAATTTTAAAAAGTAATTTTGATGACATTGAGCTGATTGCAGGTAATGTTGGTACTTCGAAAGGTGCAGACGACCTTGTTAAAGCCGGGGTTGACGGAGTAAAAATCGGGATAGGGCCAGGATCTATATGCACTACTCGTATAGTGGCGGGTATAGGTATTCCTCAGCTCACAGGTATAATGAATTGCAGATCCATATCAAATAAGACAGGTGTACCTTTGATTGCTGATGGTGGTATAAAATTTTCTGGTGATATTACAAAAGCTGTTGGAGCGGGTGCGCATGTGGTAATGATCGGAGGGCTTTTTGCCGGAACAGAGGAAAGCCCGGGCGAGTCAATATTTTTCCAGGGCCGTAGCTACAAGTTATACAGGGGCATGGGATCTATTGAAGCAATGAAAAAGGGAAGTAAGGACAGATACTACCAGAGCGAAGCAATTGAGAATGACAAGCTGGTTCCTGAAGGCATAGTTGGGCGCGTGCCATACAAGGGCTCACTTTCTGCGAGTATTTTTCAGCTCGTTGGAGGATTGAGGGCAGGTATGGGATATGTGGGTTGCCAGACTATTGAAGAATTGAGAGAAAAAGCCAGGTTTGTTAAGATTACTGCCGCGGGTTTGCGCGAAAGCCATGTCCATGATGTAATAATTACCAAGGAAGCACCTAACTATAGTCTTGATTAAAATGACTCATACCGTTCCCCCTTTCGTTCATCTTCATGTTCATACACAATACAGCCTCCTGGACGGTGCAATAAGGATTGATGCCCTTTTAAAACGTGCTATTGATTTTGGAATGGATTCCGTGGCCATTACCGATCATGGCACTATGTTCGGAGTTCTTGAATTTTTTGAGAAGGCCGGTAAAGCAGGGGTCAAACCGATAATAGGATGCGAATTTTATGTTGCACCGCGTACCCTTACCGATAAAACCGTTTTGGATAATAAAGGGCTTTCCCACCTGGTCATTCTGGCTGAAAATTCTGAAGGATACCGTAATTTATGCAAACTGGCTACAATTGCTCAACTCAAAGGTTTTTACCATAAGCCCCGCATTGACAAGAATGTATTAAGAGAACACAGTAAAGGGCTTGTTGGTCTTTCAGCATGTCTTCACGGTGAAATTCCAAGGCTCATTGGTGAGAACAGACTGGATGGGGCTGATGAGGCTGCGCAAACTTATCTTAACATCTTCGGTGAGGGCAACTTTTTCCTTGAGGTTCAAAATAACGGGCTCCCTGTACAGGAAAAAGTGAACAATGTCCTCCTTGAGATGAGCGAAAGGCTTTCAATTCCTCTAATTGCGACAAATGACTGCCACTATCTTGACAAAGAAGACGCTCGTGCTCATGAGATCCTTTTGTGTGTACAGACTGGAAAGACCATTTATGACCCGGATCATTTCAGATTTGGAACCGATCAGCTCTATTTCAAATCAAGAGAAGATATGCACAATTATTTCAAAAGCTATCCGGGAGCTATAGAGAATACAGTCAGTATAGCTAAGAGATGTAATATTGATTTTGATTTTAAAACTTATCACTTCCCAAAATTTGAAACCCCGTCAGGGCAGACTGCTGAGGAGTTTTTTGAGCAAAAAGCCTGGGAAGGATATAATCAAAAAATAAAGCGCGTAAAGGAAAAGAATCCTGAGATTGATGAAAGTCAGTATAAAGAACGTATAAAAAGCGAGATTTCAACTATAAATTCCATGGGTTTTCCCGGATACTTTTTGATTGTTGCTGATTTCATCCTGTATGCCAAAAAACACAATGTTCCTGTGGGCCCCGGCAGAGGTTCGGTAGCCGGCAGCCTTGTTGCCTATTCTCTTGGAATTACTGATTTAGATCCAATTGAACACGGTTTGATTTTTGAGCGTTTTCTTAATCCAGGTCGTAAGAGCATGCCTGATATTGATGTTGATTTCTGCATAAATGGCAGGGAAGAAATATTCAGGTATGTTGTTAAAAAATATGGCGGCGCTGACTATGTGGCTCAAATTATTACGTTCGGAAAACTAAAGACCAGGGCTGTGATACGCGATGTGGGCCGTGCTCTGGATATACCTCTAAATGAAGTAGATGCAATAGCAAAAATGGTGCCGGATGTTTTGAATATTAGTCTGGACAATGCCCTGAAGCAGGAACCCAGGCTCAGGTCAATTGCAGAAGAAAAACCGGAAATCAACGATTTGCTGAAAGTCTGCCGTGTCCTGGAAGGACTTCCCCGGCATGCATCGACTCATGCTGCCGGCGTCGTTGTTTCCGACAAGCCGCTTGTGGAATATTTGCCGCTGTATAAGGGTAAAAAAGGAGAAGTTCTGACACAGTTTGATATGAAATGTGTCGAGAAGATAGGGCTTGTAAAATTCGATTTTCTTGGGCTTCGCAACCTTACCGTTATTGCAAATACATTATCTCTTATCGCCAAACAGGGCGACACACCCCCCGATCTTACAAATATAAATTTGGATGATCCTGATACATACAGGCTTCTTGTTTCGGGTGATACTATTGGAGTTTTTCAGTTAGAGAGTTCCGGTATGAAGGATCTGCTGATAAGATTAAAGCCCGAATGTTTTGATGATGTTATAGCGCTTGTAGCTCTTTATCGTCCAGGCCCTATGGAAAGCGGGATGATTGATGATTATGTGAAAAGAAAACACGGTGAAAAAGATGTAGTGTATCTTTTGCCTGAGCTCGAGCCTATATTAAAAGAAACTTACGGAGTTATTGTGTATCAGGAACAGGTCATGAGAATTGCGGCGTCTGTTGCTGACTATTCCATGTCTGATGCTGATGATTTACGAAAAGCCATGGGCAAGAAAAAACCTGCAATTATGGCCAGGCAAAGGTTGCGTTTTATAAGGGGGGCCACGGAACGAGGCATTCAATCCCAAAAAGCCAAAAAGCTGTTTGATCTTATTGAAAAATTTGGAGGTTACGGATTTAACAAGTCTCACAGTGCAGCTTATGCCCTTATTGCATATCAGACAGCTTTTCTTAAAGCGCATTTTCCTGTTGAGTTCATGGCTTCGCTGCTTACCGGCGAGATTCACTCAATTGATGGAGTAGTAAAATATATAGCCGAATGCCGGCATCACGGCATACAAGTGCTTCCTCCTGATATAAATGAAAGTGACAAGGAATTTACGGTGATAGGTTCGAAGATCAGGTTCGGACTGGTTGCTGTTAAGAATGTTGGGGAAGGAGCTATTGAAGTTATAATAGATGATAGAAAAGAGGGAAGATTTTCTTCTCTGTTTGATTTTTGTGAACGAGTGGATCTTAAAAAAGCTAACAAAAGAGTTATTGAAAGTCTTATTAAATGTGGCGCCTTTGATTTTACAAAAGCTAATCGTTCCCAGATGATGGCATCTCTGGAAAATGCCATTGATTATGGCCAAAGGGTTCAGAAGGAGAGAACAGACCCCCAGATGGGATTATTCAATATGGGAGGAGTCCGGCAAGATATAAATCTTCCTAAAATGTCAAGTATGGATGAATGGGATGAAAGACAGCTTTTGGCTTTTGAAAAGGAAGCTCTTGGTTTCTATATAACCGGCCATCCTTTGACAAAGTTCGATGACCTGCTGGATAAATTCACCAATGCGAATACAATTTCTTTAAAGGAAAAAAACGATGGCGAAATTGTCAGGATCGGCGGCATTATTATTAATATTAAGACCATAAAGACAAAAAAAGGCGATTTAATGGCCTTTGTTACCCTGGAAGATCAGCATAGAACCGTTGAAATCATAATATTTTCTTTAGTTTATGCAGCGGTTCAAGAGCTCCT
>Ga0255423_10123_pt1 | contig 13723 bp, 10 predicted proteins | sample ANMaggSeSYBR02H3_FD_182659 | JGI IMG/M metagenome (GOLD analysis project Ga0255423, IMG submission 182659) | Sediment cell enrichment communities from methane seep in Santa Monica Basin, California, United Staets - ANME aggregate JGI... | ecosystem: Environmental > Aquatic > Marine > Cold seeps >...
TGGATTCGACTTTGGAGGCATTGGAGAAAGTGCTTACTGACTTGAAAAAAGTAGGCGGAGTCGAAGCCAGCGCCGCTGCCAGCAGGGATGGACTTCTCATGAAGGCAATTATGCCCATAGGACAACATGCAGAGACTTTTGCGGCAATGTCGGCTACCATGCTGGGTGCAGCAGAGACTGCTACTACTGAGTTAGGTAAAGGTATCCCGGAAAGGGTTATAGTGGAATCAGAACATGGAAAGCTTATTGCCACAGGTGCGGGCCCAAAGGCACTATTAATCGTACTTACAACCCCTGATGCGGGTCTTGGCCTGATATTATTGGAACTGGAAAAAGCGTCCAAGATCATCAAGGGATTCCTTTAAGTTTTGATTTATTTTTTTGTGGTTTGGATGAAAATGGATATATATAATCTAAAACGTGATGCTGCCCACTTAACACCTTTATTGAACATAGGAAAGAACGGTGTTACTGATTCGCTGATCGAGGAACTGCTCAGGCAGTTGAAACAAAATAAACTGGTAAAGGTAAAGATATTAAAATCTGCACTGGGAGATATGGACCGCAAGGCTATTTCTGAGGAACTTGCAAAACGTACCGGGTCCCAGCTTATCGAAATTAGAGGAAGTAGTGCAGTATTATATCGAAAATAAACGGGTAAAACCGGTATATGGTCAACGGTTATAGGAAAATGTAATATAATTTTGAGTGTAATTGAAGCTGATGGAAAGGTAATCAAACCTGCCTTTCAAATATCCACTGAAAACCAATAACAATTAAACCAATTTGTGTAGTCCCTATCAAAACATTAATCTGCCATCAACCAGTAATTCCTGTTTTGTTTCCTACCGCATTTTTTTAATCTTACTTTTAGACCGTGATCAAGCGTCCCTTGGAACATACTTGTAGAAGATTTGGAAAATGATCCTACAGATTTGAGAGAAGGCATAAGGCAGAAAAAACAACCATCACAATCTCCTTTAACGAACCAGTTGAAGGGGATCAAATGGCAGAAATTTTCATCTAATACGCGCGTGCCGATGATGAGCCATTCGTCGAGCAGCTCCACAACGATCTGACCGAGCATGGTTTCGATGTATGGTGGGACAGACAGACTATGCAGAGCCGTGGTCAGACATCCCTGCAGTAACTCCGGGATTCCATTGAGGGATCTGACCCGTTGATTGGTGCATGAACGAGAGAACGCAGATGAATTTATCTGATTGTAAACGCTATAGGTATGAATCATAATGCAAAGGAGTAGAAAGCATGGAAAGTAAGAACCCCACAATCGTTGTTACCGGGGATGTCTGCATTGACTGGCTGCAATGGCCCACAAACCCGGAAGATGCGGGGCTAAACTGGAAACTTTACTCCGGGACACGCATGACCGCAAAACCTGGAGGTGCACTTCTTTTAGCGGATTTTATGCGCACTGCAACCGGTATCACTGTGGTTTCGCCGCAGTTGAAGAATATCGATAAAATTCCTCCGAAGGTCCTCCTTCACTCAAATGCTGAATTGGAGCTTTTCCCATATTCATCAGACCGTAGGGATATGGATAAAGACCGGATGGTTTACCGAATCGGGCGTTGCAGAGGGTTTACAGGACCCACCGCAGACGCCCCGGTTCTACTTTCCTTTGAAGATGACGATCCTCGTGCGTATATGGTGGTTCTCGACGATGCAGGGAACGGATTTCGCGATGATGAAACGAGATTGCCTTTGGCGATACAGGACGAAGGGGCAAAACCCATCGTGGTATGCAAGATGCACCGCCCTCTTGCTTCCGGTGATCTGTGGGACCACATCTCAAAGAAGCATTCCGAAAGGCTGGTTGTGGTCGTGACCGCGGATGATCTGCGTGCAAGCGGCATGAACATCAGCCGCTCTCTTTCGTGGGAGCGGACCGCCAAGGAATTCGTCTGGCAGATGGCATACAACGCCGGACTGGGGCTTACAGGCTGTACCAATCTTGTGGTTCGTTTCGGTCTCGAAGGCGCGATACATTACACGTTTGCGGGCGATCACGCAACAGCCCGGCTATACTTCGATCCGACCATGAGCGAGGGCGACTTTATGCACAACTACCCTGGAAAGATGCAGGGAATCTCTTCCGTATTCGTTGCCGCACTCGCAGCAAGGATAGCGGTTCTGTGTGATTGTGGGGATCCACTCTCTGATGCAGTGGGAAGGGCGGTGCGTGATGGGCTGAATGCCTCACGGGAACTTGTCAGGCGCGGTTTTGGAACGGACAATACCGAACCTGAACACGAACACGAACCTGAATATCCCTATACCGTAGCTGGTATTTATTTAGATAGTGAGCAGAGAGGCGATTCCATAGCAGATGTGGCAATATCGGACCAGAACACGGAAGAGGATGCGGATCCGCAATCGTGGTGCATCCTCAAAGAGATCAACGATCCAGTGCTGGAGCGCATCGCTTATGGAATTGTAAAGGAAGGAGAGACTGCCGCACTTAAAAATGTCCCAATAGGTAACTTTGGGAAGTTAAAGAGTGTTGACCGGAATGAGATTGAGAGCTTTCACAGTATAAAGAACCTGATGCGGGAGTATATTGAATCAGAGAGCTATACCCGCCCGCTTTCAATAGCGGTCTTTGGTTCGCCCGGTTCTGGCAAATCCTTTGGTATAACCGAGATTGCAAAGAGTATCGCTTCTGGTAGGATCGAGATATTGAAGTTCAATCTTTCCCAGTTCGATTCAAAGGCTGATCTGATCAGCGCGTTTCATAAGGTCCGCGACCTTGCACTGGAGGGGAAGATTCCGCTCGTCTTTTTTGATGAGTTCGATTCGGATTTTAATGGGAAACTTGGCTGGCTGAAATACTTTTTAGAACCGATGCAGGACGGAAAATTCATGGAGAGGGAGACGATGCATCCCATCGGCAGATCGATCCTTGTCTTTGCAGGCGGAATAAACAATACATTTGAAAGATTCTCTGGAGATGATGCCGATGATGCCAATACTATGGACCCTGAAGAAGAGAGGACGTATAAAGATGCAAAAGGACCCGATTTCACAAGCCGTCTGCGCGGTTACGTGAATATAAGGGGACCTAACCAGAGAGGGTCAGACGATACGGTATTTCTAATCAGGCGGGCGATGCTGCTTCGTTCACTACTCGAAGAGAAGGCAGATAACCTATTTGACAGCAGAAAACATCTCAGGATCGATGACGGCGTGCTGCGAGCAATGATCAACGTCAAAAGTTACAAACACGGCACACGTTCGATCGAAGCCATCATCGAGATGAGCATGTTAAACGGGCGCAGGTCATGGGAACAGGCTTATCTTCCTGCAAAGGAGCAGCTCAAGCTACATCTCGACGAAGAGTCGTTCTCGCGTCTTCTGGTGAGCGACGTGATACTCGGTGCGTCGCGGGAACGATTGGCAGAGGCTATCCATGAACAATATCTTGCGGATCAGAGTGGCAGAAAAGCTGCTGGTGACCCTTCCATGTATCCATGGGATGAACTTGATTTTAGTCTCAAAGAATCAAACCGCAAGCAGGCAGACCAGATTCAGGAGAAGCTTGAGAGGGTGCGCTGTGGACTTTATCCTGTGGTGGAGGAGGGAGCTCCATTATTTGAGTTTACGCCGGAAGAGGTGGAAATCCTTGCAGAGATGGAGCACGAACGCTGGGTATTGGAACGAGAAGCGGATGGGGGAGTAGGTGATGAGATAAGAGATGTTGATGTGAAGACAAGTTCGCATCTTCTTCCATGGGATGAGTTAACCGAAGAGGTGAAGGAATACGACCGAGAGACTGTGCGTGGGACTCCCGAATTCCTTGCAAAGGCGGGATTTAAGGTATATCGGATGTATTGAATAATTTTATGAGATACAGGATATGATAAAGATAGCGGGAGAATTATGAACCGAGATAGGACGTACGATATTTTTCTTAGTTATCCACCAAAAGACCAGTTGAAGGAAATCCAATATGGAACACATTTTCATCTCTTATGCCCGTGCCGATGATGAGCCATTCGTCGAGCAGCTCCACGACGATCTGACGAAACATGGTTTTGACATCTGGTGTATTAAATTGACTACGTATATTATCCACTGACATAGCGCCGGGAATATCCTGCTTATTGGCAATGATCACATAGGGAAGTCCGTATCCTTTAGTGATTTCCAGCATCTGTTTTGCCCTGATAAAGTCTTTGGGCGCGGTAGAGTCCACTCTCAGGAATATCCCCATGGCTTCACCGCTTATCATCTTTATAATAGGATCGAACCTCTCCTGGCCCGGTGTTCCGAATATATCTGCACTGAAGCCCTTATGGTCAATATGTCCATGGTCAAGGGCAATGGTAGTTCCCAGCCGATCCACCGAGATAGCCCTGGTAGACAGTGAATGAACAAACGTAGACTTGCCAGCATCAAAGGGTCCTGTTACCAGTATCTTCGGGATGTATATCTTGATACCACCAGGTCTTAGCACCCTGAACAGCATGGACTGTTCCTTATAATCTGCCCAATCAGCCTTTAACACACCAAAATACTGGCCGAAAATGACACGTTCGGCAATACCGCCAACGGTGATGACCGAATTGAAAATTTCATCCTTGATAACCTTGATGGTTGATTCCGAATATGGCCAGGCAGTGAAGTTGTAAATGATTACATGGTCATGCAACATTGCAAACTTATTCCATAATTTAATGGCTTTCAATGTATTTTCTTCACCACAAAGATCCATGATGGTAGAAAGTGAACCAACCATGATGACGGATTTCTTAGGTACATCCTTCATGACCTGAATAATAATTTCATTCATATTTTCAATATTCTCAGGGTCGGAAACAATATATTTTTCATCAGAAAGGTCCCCTACCAGGGACGAATATGCATCGATAATAGTCAATTTGTCTTCAAATTTCCGGATGCTCCACCCGAACTCCGTGAAATAGTCCTTCATCAGGCCGGGGTTTGAACTGGATGTAATATATACACACGAAATGTCTTTAGACAGGTTATGGTACAGTGCCTGCATACCGAACACATCACCTTCAACCCCTGGGTGATTAAAGTATACCATGGATTTACCTGCAGGAATACCGTCTCCCAGAAATTTATCCAGTTTGGGTATACCTGTTTCCACCAACCTAATCACCGCCAATTAAGACCAGGTCAGCCCCATTAATAGTATATTCGTACCAGGGGGATGGTTTTTGTCCCATTCCCACAACCCTGATAAAATGGTCATCATTCTCTTGTTTCACTTCAATAACACCATCAAAAAGCTGCTTCAAAGTGGCGATGGCCTGGTCGTCGTGCATACCATCCTCAACCAGATAAACACCAATGGCTCCTGCAGCTTTTACCCTGCCTGTAAATACATGCAGGAATCTAAACACGGTCTGGATGTTGGAGTACATCAGCATGGTAGAAAGTGAATTGATACACAATCTGGTCTTTCGGATATTCTTTTTCATCCAGAAATCCTCAAGGAACTGACTGATCTTAACCCCGATACCTGTTAGGTCGACCGGACTGGATGCCCTCTTGATATTAATAGTATCGGCTGTGGGCACGCCCAGGGTCTTGGTGACACAATCCACAATGCCAATGTGTTCCAAAGGTATTTCCAGATTATTGTATTCGAACCATTGTAGCACGTTTTCCCCGGGTTCACGGGTAGTGACTATTACGGCTGCTTCCCCCTCCTTTAACCCATTAAAAACAATGTTATTGATGATGGTTTCTTTTCCGCTCATTGGCGGCCCCAACAGCATGATATTTGAACCAGCCCTGATACCTTTGATATTTTCATCTAATTTATCTAAACCCAGAAAATAGCCATCCATATTTTTTTCTCCATAAGTAAGTTGCAAACAATTATAAATATTGTTTTTGTTTAATCATCACTTTATTTTCATCAAATATTTTATTTGACAATGTGTGTACTAGTTAAATAAAATTTCCTTATCATTTATTAAGCTTTCACATCATATATATTTATTACCCGTTATTTTCCTTTCAGGATTTGGTCTGCAGCCGGGTCACTCTTCATATATTCACGTAGCACTGTTGTGGCATATGCTCCCCTCTGCAGGTCAAATGCCAGTTCCACTGCCGAATATCCCGTATTCAATTTGTCTTCTGTTACTTTATATTCCGGCTTTACCGGAATGATAATCTCACGGCGTAGTCCTTTACTGGCAAGTTCAGGCACTGCAGGCATCCTGAATCCTTCAATATCCACCTTTTCCTCTTTTATCACTGCCTGCTCAATCTCACAGGCCAGTCCCCCTGACATGGGCGTTTCATACCCAATAATTGGTCCGGTCACAAACGCACGACCCCTTCGTATCAGGTTATTGATGCCATCCAGTGTATCCTCGTCTACATTCTGCATCCTGGTGGGGTCAGGGAGTCCGGCCGCATTCTTGAAGCAGACGATATCCCCGGGAAGCGCTTCGTTGATGGGCAGCCCCCTTTCCAGACGCCGGCTGAGTATGAGATTGAACAGGTATGACTGGTATGCATGCACGAACATTTTCCTGAGATTTGGGGATAGCGCATTGAAAGCACCTGCGTAGTCCCCTGGTTTTTCCACCAGCTGGCTCATCATTGCGCGCTCATACCTGAGGCGCAGGGGGAACTTCCCAATCCCGCCCTTGAAGTCAAGTGTATCCAGTACGTATTGCCGCGCTTGCCTTGCATCCTCTGACTCAGCAGGATATGGGCGGGCTATGTATTCAAGGGCTGCCCCCTTGATATCACCTTCCACAAATTTGCGGCCCACAATGTGGGTTATGGGGCGCTGGATGCCGAATCTTTGGATGCCGAAAAAGTTAGGCACGCCGCCTACAAGTTTGATCTGTGATGTGGTAAGGCTGACCATAGTATCCACCTCATCCATTGGCTGTGCTATCTGGCGTACTATGATCTTGAACCGGTTTCCCCACAGGTCGCCCAGGCTCACTTTCTTGTTGGACCGACCCACGGCAGTAAGGGTAACATCCCTTAACCTGATGCGCTCAAGTTCCTGGGTGTCCATATCATATATGCTGATCTTCTGGGTGGTCAGGGCCTGCTTGTCCTTGGTGCCTGCCCAGCCTATTCGCTGCTGGCTGATGTGGAGTATGCGGGAGATGTCCCGTACCAAGTGATGGGTGTCCCAGTTCTTTTTGGTGAGGGTGCAGATGAGGTGCTTGCCTGTATTTTGTTCTTCACGGTTGGTGAGTTCTTGTACAATAAAATCTTCCGTGACCTGTCTTATGGTTCCGCCAGTCCCGGGTGTGGTGGTGACGTATACTGTTATGCCTGTGTTTTTTTCGAGGTTGGGGGGTGTAAGGGGGGTGGTCATTGGTGTGTTGGTTGTAAGTGATGGTTGATGTATGTTATTGTGAATGGTAGAATTATTGATGATGTTTTATTGGTAGGGTGCAAATATTATTTTATTTCACATCAATGAGAATATATTGATGTATGTGAAAATTTTTACTAACTACTTTGCACTCTCGTGCGTTATTGTTAAATAGGCAATGATAGAACATATCATATATGTCATCTATCAGCCAGGCATGGACATCAATGAACATAAGTAGACATGGCATACCCGAGATTTTTGAAAACACTCATTTTCTGGTAGATAAGAACGGTAAACTGATGTATATTGATAAAACGTGCGAAAATATTTTCAATGTACGACCAGATGAATGCCTGGACATGATAGATTTTTCAACTTTAGAATGGGTCCATAGTAAGGACAGGGAAAAAGTAAGGGAGAATTTTCAATCAGCAATAAATGAAGACACCTGTTCAAAAATCGAGTACAACCTTGCAAGTATGGAAGGAATTACCCTATCACATACATTATTTCCAATCTATGACAATGGAGGAAAACTTGTCTCAATTCACGGGTTTTTTGAAAAACACCAGCCTGACAATTTACTTGAGCTGGAGAAATACAACGTATTTGAAATACTTGAGTTGTTTAACCAAATTTCTTTAATTGTTTCCAAGGAAAATCCCTTTGAAAAAACCCTTTCAGAATTGCTCGACAAAGTGCTGGAAATCATTAAAATGGAATCCGGCGGCATATACATTCTTAATAGAGAGACCGGTAACTACATATTGACAGTACATTCCACTTTTTCAGAAGAATTTTTACAAAAGCATAGTGAAATTACCAGGGAATGGAAGAGCCTGCTACCTGTAATGGATGAAGGAAAGGTAGTTGTGATCCAGGATGTACTTGCCCCAGTTCCTTACGCAGACACTGGAAGAAAAATGTCGGCAATAAATGAAGGATTCCGTTCTTTTGCAGGTATTCCCCTGATTATTGAGAATTCCATCAATGGAATATTAATGATAAGTTTATCGGGTATACATGAATTCACAGAATTAGAAAAACGATTGTTTTCAATTATTGGCAGGCAGTTGGGTAACTTCATTAAGCAAGCCAATCTCATAGATCAGTTACACAAATCCCGGGAAACCTATCAGGACCTTTTAGATAATGCGGTGGATATAATATATACCCATGACCTGAAAGGCAATATTCTTTCTATGAACAAGGCCGGACTGGATACATTACTCATTGACAAAAAAGACATTTTGCGGTCAAATATAAGGGATTTCATGACAGAAGAAAGCCAGGAAGTCGCAGAATTCGTAATAAACCTGTTAGCTCAAGGTGAAGAGATACGATTTCCGGTTATACTGGAAGTGATACGGACGGATGGGGCCAGATTGTTCATTGAATTCAATATCCAGCCAATATTAGAAGACGGTAAGCCCGTGGCAGTTCAAGGTATTGCCAGGAATCTTGACAAGCGGTTAAAAGCAGAACAGAACATATTGATATTCAATAAAGCCCTCAATCTTACCTTGGATGGTATTGATGTCTCGGATGCTGACTATAATATCACATTCATTAATGAAGCAGGCGCAAAAATGTTCGGATATAGTAGAATGGAATTAATTGGACAGCATGTAAGCATATTCTATGCAGAGGAGGACATGTCCAACTTTAATGAAAATGTAATGCCTGCCATGAAAAAATATGGTTATTGGAACGGCCTGATCCTTGGAAGGAAGAAAGACGGGATAGCATTCCCAGTTGAGGTCACTCTCAATTCAATGATGGATGAAAAAGGTGAGCCGCTGGTAAATCTGGCAATATTCCGTAAAAGAAATAAACTTTCATACGAAAAATACCAGTAGATGGATCATGTCTGTAAAAGATGCTGTAAAAGAGGGGCGCGATGGGGTACTTATCGATATTGAAGTTACACCTGGTACTAAAACCGTAAAAGTTCCCAGTGGTTACAATCCATGGAGAAAACGTATAGAGGTCCGGCTTTCCCGGGAAGCGCAGAAAGGTAAGGCAAACCAGCAGTTGATACAGGAACTTTCAGGGATGCTGGGGATCAAAGAAAATGATGTTACCCTTATTTCGGGACATACCGCTCATAAAAAAACAGTCCGTGTCAGGGGAATGAATTTGGAACAGGTCAATAGCTTGATGGAATTCCTGATAGATAAAGTTTAAAGCAGTTTGGGACGTCATGTTTTATGGTGGCTCTTTTGGATGATCTTGAAAGGCTTGAAAAACTGGAAGGACTGATCCTTGAACTTAAACAGATGTCTGATAAGGGGGCTGTCATCATTGTTGAAGGAAAAAGAGACAGGAAAGCCCTGAGGGCCTTGGGAATTACCGGTGACATCGAGTTGGGTACTAAAAAGTCAATTCTTGTGTTTTGTGAAGATGTGGCCAGGGAATATAATAACGTGATCGTACTCACCGATTGGGATGAAAAAGGTGATAAACTGGCTTCCCTTATGGAAGGTTACCTGAGAAGCACCAGTGCAGCTGTGAATATGGATATTCGCAGGAAGATCAAAAACCTCGTACAAAAAAGGATAAAGGATATTGAGAGTTTAGACACCCATATTTCAAATCTCAGACCTAATTTGAAACATTTTTAATTGTATATGAATTTACGTGACATTCTCTATTTACATACCATAAGTTTATTATACATTTTCCACAAAAATAGGGGTATGAAAATTACATTGATCTGATTATTGATGCAATGTGTTTCATTCATTACAAAATATATGATATACTTAAATATATGATAATATTAATAAGTAATATATAATACAATAAAAGTACGATAATATATGTAAATATTAATTTGTAACATTTATTATATAATGTGTAATACTATGAATATGAGGTAATGCAAACAATGTTACCACACAACGTATAGTGCGTTATATATATTACTATAAATATACAATAATACATAATAATAATATGAAAATCTGTGATAATCAAGTAGATAGAAATTTCGCATATTCAAATAATTAACTACATGGAAGCAATCGGATGCCATGATCAGTATAGGGTATCCGGGAGAGAAAAGGGACTGATGGGCAACAATGAATATGTTTCCAGAGCCCCTGCACATAAAGATAATAAAATCGAAGTATCAAGAATAATATGTAACTGATAAATGATTCATACCGGGATTTCCAGATAGTGGAGGTATACTGGTATAAGTATTGGTGAAATTATTTAATTGTAGATATTTGTAAATAATTTATTATCTGGCCATGTCTTGATTGGATTGGATTTTTCTTACCTACTTCTTACACATACTTTGAGGTATACATTATGCAAGATACAGACACTACCAAATATATAATCCATTCAAAAATAAAAGCAGACGGAATAGTGGAACGACCTGATGTTGTCGGTGCAATATTCGGGCAGACAGAAGGACTATTAGGCAATGACCTTGATCTGAGGGAACTCCAGAAAACCGGACGGATCGGCAGGATCGAGGTAAATATAAAATCAACAGGCGGTAAATCAAATGGTACTATCGATATCCCATCGAGTCTTGATAAGACCGAGACCGCTGTCCTGGCAGCTTCCCTGGAAACCATCGACAGGATCGGGCCTTGTATTGCAAATATCGATATAACCAAGATCGAGGATATACGTGCATCAAAACGACACCATATAGTAAACAGGGCCAAGCACATCCTCACAGAAATGTTCGACGAGAACATCCCTGAAAGCCCGGAGATCACTGATGAGGTAAAACAGGCTGTAAGGGTCAAGGAAATGGTCTTTTTAGGTAAAGAAGATATCCCATGTGGCCCCAATGTTACGGATTCGGATGCCATTATTGTAGTAGAGGGACGGGCTGATGTGCTGAACCTGCTACGATATGGTATAAAGAATTCAGTTGCGGTGGGGGGTACAAATGTACCCAAGGCAGTCATTGATATCTGCAAGAATAAGAAGGTCACTGCATTCACGGATGGTGACCGGGGTGGTGAACTGATCATCAAGGAACTGCTCCAGGTTGCTGAAATTGATTTCATAGCAAGAGCCCCGGATGGAAAAGGTGTGGAAGAACTGGTCCAGAGGGAGATAATCAAATCCCTGCGCCAGAAGATACCTGTGGAACAGGCCATGGATATGTACCAGATCGGGGGACGGAAGGCCAGGACTTCATCCCATCCGAAGCGCAGGGAAGAACGCAGGGATATCAGGCCAAGGATAGTCAAGCCTGCTGTAAAGTCCCGTGGTGTGGAAAGACAGCGTCGGAGACCTGTAAAGTCCCAATCTACAGTTTCAGGTGAGTTTAAGGAACAAATGAGTGAACTGAGCGGTACTTTGAGCGGGAGGTTCCTGGATGAGAATAAGGCCGTGATCAAGGAAGTCATGGTAAGGGACCTGGCAAACTCAATGAAAGACGTGGACAGTAAGGTTAAAAGCGTGATTTTCGATGGTGTAGTGACACAACGCCTGGTAGATATTGCTGCTGAAAAGAATGTCAGGGAGATCATCGGTGCCAAGATAGGGAATGTTACCAAAGTGCCGGTTGACATGAAAATATCTTCCACTAACGAACTATAAGGCATGCACAGGTTGGAAACACGGGCCAGGCAGTGTGCTGCTGCCATATTAAAAGAGAATAACATCCATGTAGTATCCCACATCGATGCTGACGGATTGACATCTGCTGCCATTATATGTACTGCCCTTGAGAGGGCGGGAAAGGATTATTCAGTGGATTTTGTGCGTCAGCTTGATGGATCTATCCTTGGGAAGATTGCTGATACTAACCCTTCCATAACAGTATTTACTGACCTGGGCAGTGGTATGCTTGAACAGATCAACAGCATGGGTCTCAATGCTGTGGTATCTGACCACCATATACCCACAGGTGACGGGCCTTACCATCTTAACCCACATGTGTTCAATATCAATGGTGCATACGAGATCAGCGGGTCAGGAGTAACGTTTTTACTGGCACGGGCCATGGGCCGTAATGACGATCTGGCCGACCTGGCTGTAGTAGGTGCGGTAGGGGACCTGCAGCATGTCAAGCAGGGCAAGCTGATAGGAATTAACCGACAGATAGTGAAGCTGGGCATGGAAAATGGGACCATTCACTGCCAGCGTGACCTGACAATGTTTGGAAAACAGACCAGACCGGTCTTTAAGATGCTGCAATATTCTTCAGACCCCTATCTACCAGGCCTATCAGGGAATGAGGAAGCATGTATCGGATTTTTAAAGGATACAGGCTTGCGTTTCCAGGGCGAGAAGTGGTTGAGGTGGATAGACCTGGAACAGGATGAGAAGCAGAGGGTGATATCCGGTCTGATACAGTACTGTATGAGTGCGGGAATTGCTGTAAATAAGATCGAAAGGCTGGTGGGGGAGGTATATACCCTTTTGCGTGAGCGCGAAGGTACCGAAACCAGAGATGCTTCCGAATACTCTACACTGCTCAATGCAACTGCCAGGTATGACCGGGCCATGACCGGCCTTGCCGTATGTCAGGGGGACAGGGATAAAGAATATGAGAATGCTATACAGCTCCTGGCAGAGCACAGACTCAATCTGGTTGAAGGTATCAACCTGGTGAGGGAGACGGGCGTGACAACGCTTGAAAACCTGCAGTATTTTGATGCAGGTCATAAGATCAAGGATACGATCGTTGGTATAGTAGCAGGAATGAGTGTAAGTGTTGTTGGTAACAGGAAACTGCCCATAATCGCATTTGCAGATACCGAAGACGGCGTGAAAGTTTCCGGCAGGGGAAACTATGACCTTGTGCACAGGGGCCTGAACCTTTCTGCAGCCATGAGCAGTGCTGCCGGGTCAGTAAATGGAATGGGGGGCGGCCATGATATTGCCGCAGGGGCTACCATACCCAAAGAAGCAAAATCCGAGTTCATCCGGATGCTTGACAGGATAATCGGCACCCAGCTACGCACAACATAGATCTTTTTATGACCCGTGAATTAAATGGAAATTCAAGCTTTTTTGAAACTGCGGAAAGTAGGCTCTTCGCACTTATTCCATATAGAGGACTCTTATAGGTAGCTTTTTAGATAATCAAGATAAATTTGATGCCGAAAACCAAGTGTTTTACAAACACGGATGTAAATCGATATTTATTCAGTGATTACCAATGGAAACAGTAAAAGGCGGACCTACAAAATCCGAAATTGCAGCAATAACACTTTTGAAACTAAAACCTTTTCCCGGTGATGTGATTGCCGATATAGGGTGCGGAACAGGTAGTATATCCATTCTGGCCGCAAAAAAAGCAGGTTTTGTATATGCAATTGACTCCAGGAAAGAAGCAATAACAGTTACAGAAAATAACATTAAAGAATCACACATCAGCAACATTAAATT
>Ga0255423_10126_pt1 | contig 13422 bp, 16 predicted proteins | sample ANMaggSeSYBR02H3_FD_182659 | JGI IMG/M metagenome (GOLD analysis project Ga0255423, IMG submission 182659) | Sediment cell enrichment communities from methane seep in Santa Monica Basin, California, United Staets - ANME aggregate JGI... | ecosystem: Environmental > Aquatic > Marine > Cold seeps >...
GCAATACGAATATAACGGTCAGAGTCAGGTAGAGTTTTGTCCTGGAGGTGTTTTATGTACATGTTATGCTCAATAAACAATCTCCGCGTGACTTCAGGGCCACTTTGTGCGTAATCCGGGATGCGGCAGAATACAAAGTTTGCATCAGGTTTGTAAACAGTCATTCCCTGAATCGCACACAGGTTTTTATACAGATTGTCCCTGTCGGACCGTACCTGTTTACAGCTTTCGACAAACTCCTGTCTGTAATCGGGCAAAATCCGCAGAAACTCTTCGGAAAATCCGTTAATATTCCATATAGGTACGCCTTTTCTTACAGATTCAACAAAACCCAAATTTGCAGTTAACATATAACCGATCCTGAGACCGCAGATACCGTAGGCTTTGCTCATGCTTTTAAGGATTGCCATATTTGGATAATGTTTTATTTCATGTTCCAGGGTTGTTTGATCCGGATCAGGTGCAAAATCCATGAATGATTCATCGACGATCAGCATGCAGTCATGATTTGCAAGTTTTTGTGCAAGATCTATTAGATCGGACTTAGGAACCAGCATAGATGTTGGATTATTAGGTGAAACCACAACCGCAATATCTGCTTTAACCCTGATCGCTTCAGCAGCAAACTTATCTACATCCAATTGAAAAGATGGATATTCAAGAGGAAATTCGACTACCTGGCCTGCCGGAGCAGCATTCGCATATTCATTAAAAGAGGGCACTGGAACGATCAACTTTCGGGATATACTACCTGATATAATTTTGATAAGTTCGGCTGCGCCGTTCCCTACAACGATTCGTTCAGCAGGCTGATGGATCAAATTACCTATAAGACCGGCAAGATCATCCTGTGCAACCGGATAGTTAAGGACAATGTCATGAATTTGATCTTTAAAGTTTGTAAAAATTGCCTCTGGCGGGAAATATAGATTGTAAAGATAAGCATGATCTATAAACCCATGACGATGGTAACCACCATGCTGTCTGGCAACGAAATCATATTTTTCAGACTGGGTCTCATAATTATGCTGTGCCATGAATTCTTCCTATGGATTTGTTTTTAGGCGATACTTCGTTTTCTTGAATGTTAGCCTCACGAATCTGCTTTAAACTTAAAGAATTTGACTGAGGCAATGACCTTAATCTGGAAAGTGAACGAGTGATCGATCCCCTCCCCATGCTCTTTGTATGTTGAAAAAACGGTTTTGATATCCCAGAGACATGCTGCGTGATATTGGAAGGAATTTTTGTTTCATATCTATCTGCCGAAAATAGTTTCTCAGTCTCTGCCAGATCCTCAACTGTGTCTATTTCATACCATGGCTTGCCGTCAAAAGATACAGTTTTAAGAGAAAGGCTGCCATCTGCCACCATTTCCGCAAATACGATTTCATAATAGTTGTTTACTCTACCAGCTGAAATGTACTGGTCCAGTCTTTCTATAATACTATGCCATGAAGAGAGCGAAAAACTGTACATATTAACAGTCTTATATCTGATCTCATCAAAAGTTCCGGCAATACCGTTTTGGAATTTCTTAACATATTGGGATTTATTGATTGATTGATTGACTGTGACAGTTGAACCATTCATCCACGGCTGCATGCGTGCAACGGCGATTCTGTCAGGATAACGCATGTTATCCAGGAGAGATACGTCAAAAACAAGATCACTTTCAATCAACATAAACGGCTCATTAATAATTTCACGGGCCATCCAGAGTGAATAGATATTATTGGTTGTCGCATAAAGAGGGCTGAAAACATAATCGATTGTCATGCCGCACGCCTGCGTTCCTAGAAACTCACGAATACATTTTTCCTGATACCCTGTGACTACAACAAGACGTTTGAAGCCTTGCTTATTTAAATTGATGACAAGTCGTTCAAGTATGGATGCCTCATGAACCATTGTGAGGCATTTCGGTGTGTCGTGTGTCAGAGGATAAAGACGACTTCCCTTTCCAGCTGCCAATAGTAATGCTGTAGTTACAACCCCAGTGTCACGATTGCTGTGGCTAGAATTCATTGTTACCCTAATAGGCTGTAAATGCTTAAATACGTTGGATATTACATTAGACAATTCCGCATGCGCCGCCAATTTTTTTTGTATAGTGAATGACCGGCCATAACATCAGCATATAAAAAACTTCAACACCCCCCCGATATCCTGATGGTGGACGGCAGCGGCAGGTTCAACCATGGTAGTAATCGGATTGTTCCTTCTCAGTCCCCTGTTTAAAATGGGAAAGTATAGTCGCTTTTTGACAGCTTCGATCATTGCCAATTACTTGATAGCTTTTAATATGTCTGCATACAGTTCTGTTGAGCACTGCCAGCCTTTATGCATAATTTCATTCAGGCCATCAAGGGTTTCTTCTTTTGTCAGCAGCCCCATTTTCATCATTCGAAGAAGTAAATAGATCGTTCCATTATGCCCTATTCCTTTTATCTCTGCCATTCCCCTGAGTTTGGTTCCGACTTGTTGAAATTGGCGAAAACTAAGTCAGGCAGAAACTATAAAAAGCTTTTTAATTCATTATAAACGATGTCTACTTTGTTCCATCATTATAAAAATACATTCTGGAAGAGGAATCGATATTGACTACCGAAAAAATCACGCTCTTCCAACTCGAAAACTTCCTGTTTAAATCCGCTGATATTCTGCGTGGCAAGATGGATGCCTCCGAGTTCAAGGAATTCATCTTCGGGATGCTCTTTTTAAAACGTCTGTCAGATGAGTTCGACCGCAAGCGCGAGCAACTGCGCAAGAAAGATTTCGCGCATCTGAAGGATCAGCCGGATCTCATCAAGGAACTGTTGGAAGACAAAACATCCTATGGTGAGACTTTCTTTGTTCCAGTTCACGCCCGCTGGCATGAAGCATGGACCGACGAGAACGGTGACATAGTTCCGGCGCTGAAGGATCTGAAGCACGACATCGGTAACATGCTGAACAAGGCCATTGCCGCAGTCGAAGAGGAAAACGATTCCCTCGCTGGGGTGCTCAAAAACAATATCGATTTTAATGCCGTCAAAGGTAAGACCAAGATTCCTGACCAGAAATGGAAATATCTGCTGGACCACTTCAACCAGCCTCAGTTCGTGCTGGTCAACGACAACTTCGAGTTCCCTGACCTGCTGGCTGTGGCCTACGAATACCTGATCAAGTACTTTGCCGACAGCGCGGGTAAAAAAGGCGGCGAGTTCTACACTCCCGTCGAAGTGGTGCGCCTCCTGGTGCAGATAACCAAACCCGAGGCGGGCAACAATATCTACGACCCCACTGCCGGTTCAGGTGGTTTCCTGATCCAGTCCCATCAATACGTGGAAGAGCAGGGGCAAGACCCGAATGACCTGGCCCTCTACGGGCAGGACTCTAACGGCACCGTATGGTCGATCTGCAACATGAACATGATCCTCCACAACATCACCCGCTTCACCATCGAAAACGGAGACACCCTGGAGGACCCGCAGATTCTGGAAAATGGCCAGATACGCAAATTCGACCGTGTACTTGCCAATCCACCTTTCTCACAGAATTACAGCCGTGCCAACATGAAATTCCCCAGCCGCTTCCGCGAATGGTGTCCCGAGACCGGTAAGAAAGCAGACCTGATATTTGTGCAGCATATGCTGGCCAGCCTCAAGCCCGACGGCCATATGGCCACAATCATGCCTCACGGAGTGCTGTTTTGCGGCGGCAAGGAGAAACTTATACGCGAGATATTTATCAATGGCGATGTGATTGAGGCTATCATCAGCCTGCCGCCTGGCCTCTTTTACGGGACCGACATCCCCGCCTGCGTAATCGTAGCCAACAAGAACAAGCTCGATTCACAGGAGGATAAAGTGCTGTTTATCAATGCTGACCGCGAATACGCTGAAGGCAAGGCCCAGAACAAACTGCGCCCTGAAGACATCGAAAAGATTGATTTTGTTTTCACCCATAAGCGGGAGCTACCAAAATACTCTCGTCTGGTCAGCAAGGCCGAGGTCGTGGAGACCCATGATTACAACCTTAACATCCGCCGCTATGTGGACAACACCCCCGAGCCAGAACCTGAGGATGTGCAGGCGCACCTGATCGGTGGCATTCCCGAGAGTGAGGTCAGTGCCCGCGCCGCCGACTTTGCCCGCTTTGGGATACAACCTGATACAATATTCCAGCCCGAGCGCTCCAGCTACCTTGTTTTCAATGAGGAGATTGAGGCTAAGCTCGTCATCAAGGCTACCCTGGAAGCTGACCCTGCGCTTCAAGAGACCCTCATCGTGCACCAAGATGCTTTAGAAGCCTGGTGGGCTGTGGCTCGTGACAACTTTGCCCAGCTCTGTGATGGTAAGAAGATGCTCGAGGTGCGGCAGGAGCTGCTAACCACGCTCAAAGATAAACTCATCCCCTTGGGCGTGCTCGATGAGTTCAAGAGCGCAGGGGTGTTCGTGAACTGGTGGCAGCAGATCCGCTATGACCTCAAGACCATTATCTCCACCGGCTGGCATCACACTCTTATTCCCGATGAATACTTGATTGACACCTTTTTCCATGCCGAGGCCGACGAGATTGAAACGCTGGATGCACAGATCGAACTTGCCGAGGCGGTGGAAACTGCGCAGGAAGTGGCTGCCTATGAGCCGGATGAGGGCGAAAATGTCACCGCTGCTGTAATCAAAAAGGCTCTCAAGGCGCTGATATATGACCTTAAGGGTAGCACCGGAGACTCCGCTCGTAAGGAACTGGAAAATCTGCAAGCACAGGACAAGGCTATAGCGTCCATCGAGAAACGGATAAAAGATGGCAAAACCACGCTGAAAAATAAAACTGACGAACTGGAACTCAAGCTCCAGCTCAAGCGTCTCGGGGGTGAAGAATTTAAGGCCGAGAGCTTTGAGCTGATCCGACAGGTGGACACTCAGCTGGCGAACCTTGACCCAGGTAACAAGACCGACAAGAAGAAGATTACTGCCCTGAACAAGGACAAAAACGCCCTAGAAGCACGTCTCGCCAAAACCGACGGCATTCTCGCTGTCATCGTTGGCCAGCTCACCGAAGAAGATGCCCGCCGGCTGATCCTGAAAAAGCTTTATGACATTGGCCATCAGGAGCTGAATCGCTATCTCAATGCCGAAAAGCGCGGGCTGGTCCAGGTGGTGGAAAAATTCTGGGACAAATACGTTGTATCCAGCCGTGAACTGGAAAGCGAGCGGAGTGAAACCCTGAGAGAGCTGGATGGGTTTTTGAGTAGATTGGGTTACTTGGGAGTGGAAGTATGAAACCAATTCGCATTTTTATAAGCAGTGTGCAACAGGAGTTTGCACAGGAGCGCGCCGTTCTGCGTGAGTATTTGCAGGGGGATCCGCTTTTTCGGCGTTTCTATGATGTTTTTCTGTTCGAGGATGTACCTGCCCAGGATAAAAGGGCAGATGAACTCTATCTGGATGAAGTGGAGCGGTGCGATATCTACCTCGGACTGTTCGGCTGTGATTATGGCTCTGAAGATGCCGAAGGCATCTCGCCCACGCAGCGTGAGTTTGATCTGGCAGGCGAATTATCCAAACCCCGTTTTATCTTTGTTAAAAGCAGCAATGCGAAGTGTCATCCCAAGATGGCAACTTTGATCGGCAGAGCGGACAATCACCTAATTCGGCGTCATTTTACCAGTCTGCCGGAATTGACTACAGCGGTTTATGCCAGCCTGGTTCACTATCTGGAAGATGTTGGTTGTTTGCGAACAGGGCCTTTTGATGCAACGGCTGCGCGAAGTGCCACACTGGAAGATATCTCGCCTGACAAAGTACAGTGGTTTTTATCCTGCGCGCGTAATGCCCGTGATTATGCTTTGGCAGAAACAACTTCTGTTACTGATGTGTTAACGCATTTAGATCTTCTTGATAAAGGGACACCAAATCACGCAGCCATTTTGTTATTTGGGGTCAAACCCCAGCGCTTTTTAATCTCTTCAGAAGTGAAGTGCATGCACTTTCATACCCTGGAGAAGCGCAAGCCGATTCCATCTTATCAGATTTACAAAGGGACAATCTTTGATCTTGTGGATAAGGCAGTTGACTTTGTCATGTCGAAACTGAACCGATCTGTCGGAACCCGCGCGTTGGGGCCGCAGGCGCCTGTTGAATATGACATCCCCCCGGAAGTTGTGGCAGAAGGTATCGTGAACGCGGTGGCGCATCGCGATTACACAAGTAACGCAAGCGTGGAGGTACAGCTTTTTCCTGACCGGTTGGAAATCTGGAATCCCGGTACCGTGCATCCCCCTCTGACACTTGAAAAACTGCTCCTGCCCCATGCCAGTCAACCCAACAATCCGTTGATCGCTGAACCGTTTTTCCTGACAAAATATATTGAAAAGGCAGGCAGTGGAACGGTCGATATGCTGAAACGCTGCCGGAAGGCAGATATGCGGCAACCCAAGTTTCATGTGGATTCGGGTTTTTTCATCCTGACTGTTTGGCGTAAAAGAATTGCGGCAGCAGAGGATCAGGGGGAACAGGGGGTAGAGTCACAGCCAGAGTCACAGCTAGAGTCGGGACCAGATTGGCACCAGGTCGGCACTAAGTTGGCACTAAGTCGGCACCAAGTTGAAATATTGCATAAGTGTTTGATTGACAGCGGAATAACTGAACTTATGGAAATTGCGGGAAGGACAGACCGCACCAAGTTCAGGAACCAAGTCCTTAATCCACTTATTGAGGCTGGGCTTTTAGAAATGACACTTCCCGATAAGCCGCGTAGTAGTAAACAGAAATACAGGCTGACCGAAAAAGGGCATGACCTTTTGAAAAAACAAACGAAAGGGACTGATGCTGATGAAAAGTGAAATGAAACCACAGACGAACGAACTCGTTCAGGCTGTTGGCGAACTCGCAGTAGCACGGCAGCAGCTTGCACGTCAGGCAGAACAGCAATACTCTTTTGAAGTTGATTCTATCCTGCGAAATCAATGCTGTGAACCCCAGCGCATCGAATGCTTGATTGACGGAATGCTCGATTTTTGTTTCGATGATGAGATGTTGTGTTTATACAAAGATCTCTGCCGTTATTACTTTAAAATTGACCCCGTGGCAACCGCTTCTTATATCTACGCCTATCGTGAAATGTGGGATGAGGAAGAAAATTTTAATAATGGGAGGTGAAGTTTGAAATGAGCAAAAATAAGAAAAACACCATAGAGGTTCAAATCACGTCGATTGCCATCGTTTCTCTGAAGTATAAGGGTTATATTTCTCTGACTTACATTGCCAAATATCGTAACAATCAAGAACCCTTTGCAATCATCAATAATTGGATGCGGGGGCGGAGCACGATTGAATTCCTGGGTTTGTGGGAAAAATTAAGCAATCCCGATTTTAAACCTCTCGAATTCGAGAGGTTTAAAAGTGAAGCAGGAGATAATTACTTTGTGCTTTCGCCTCAAAGATGGGTTGAATCCACCCATGCCATTGGACTCATCTCGAAGTCAGGTAGATATGGGGGGCACGTATGCTCATAAAGATATCGCCTTCGAATTTGCGTCGTGGATATCTTCAGAATTCAAGCTTTACTTAATCAAGGAATTCCAGCGCCTCAAGTATGACGAAAACCGCCGAATCTCCCTCAAATGGAACCTCAATCGCACCCTTTCCAAGCTCAACTATCGCATCCACACCGATGCTATCAAGGCCCACCTCATTCCTGTACTCATCACCCCGGCACAGGCTGCCCAACCAAATCTGTTCCAAGGTGAGATTGAAAATCTTCAGTTGCCAAAGCCACAAATAGAAGAACAGCAAAGAATTGCTGATTTCTTGGATTCATCGGAAGCGTACATCAATCGCTTTCAAACGACACTAAGAAAACTCCGCTCCCTCAAAACCGCTCTCATGCAGGACCTGCTCACTGGCAAGAAGCGCGTTACTCCTATGTTAACCGAACCACCGGGGGCGAACGCATGACCTCCAAACTCCCCATAAACCTCAAGGACTTGCTTCACCAACGAAAGGTCGAAGGCGAGAGGATCGAGTACAAGACAGGGTGGAATCCGGATCCGATCATGCGCACTCTCTGCGCCTTTGCCAACGACTTCGAGAACCTTGGCGGCGGTTATATGGTGATCGGACAGGACTGCGACGAGACGGGGATGCCAGTCTTTCCGCCGAAAGGCCTGCCCGACAATCAACTTGACAGAATACAGCGGGAACTTCTGGGGTTCTGCAACCAGATCCAGCCTTCCTATTTTCCCATGTTGAGTGTCGAACGCTTCGAGGATCGCAACCTGATCATCCTGTGGGCACCCGGAGGCCAGAACCGGCCGTACAAGGTTCCGAGGTCCGTCACGGCCAGGAAGAAAGATTACCGCTACTACATCCGCCGCTACTCCAGCACGGTTGAAGCAAGAGCTGATGATGAGCAGGAGTTGATCAGCCTCACAGCCAGGGTTCCCTTTGACGACCGCTTCAATCAGACCGCTGGGACTAATGACCTGTCGTTGCGATTGATGGAGGAATTCCTGCGCGAGGTGGGCAGCGATCTTGCGAATGAGTCGCGGGAGCTTTCAGCCGAAGCCCTGGGACGGCAAATGAATGTGGTGAGTGGTCCCACTGAAGCGGCTTTACCGAAAAACGTCGGCTTGCTCTTTTTCAACGATCATCCTGAGCAGTTCTTCCCGGCGACACAAATTGATGTGGTCTGGTTTCCGGAAGGGCCGGGGTGGGGACCGCTTTGACGAGAAGACCTTTACAGGACCTCTTGCCCGTATCACTCGTGACGCACTGAGCCATATCCAGGCCAACTATCTCAAGCAAAAGGGTCGTCAAACACCCAGACCGGGCCGAAGCCGAGCGTTTCTGGAATTATCCCTACGTTGCCATCGAAGAGGCGGTGGTCAATGCCGTTTACCACCGTTCCTACGAGATTCGTGAGCCGATAGAAGTGCGAATCACCCCTGAGGATTTGGTGGTTCTGAGTTTTCCCGGCCCGGATCGCTCGATTCGCCTGAAAGACTTGAAACAGGGCAATGCCGTCTCCCGCCGCTACCGCAACCGCCGCATCGGCGAGTTCCTCAAGGAACTGGACCTCACCGAAGGCCGCTCCACCGGCATCTCAAAAATCCTGAAGGTCATGAAAGGCAACGGTTCTTTGCCTCCCGAGTTCGAGACCGACGATGACCGTAGCTATTTCCTGATCCGCCTGCCTGTGCATCTGGAGGCTGAAGGTTCGGAGAAAACGCCGGTAGAAACGCCGGTAGAAACGCCGGTAGAAACGCCGGTAGAAACGCCGGTAGAAACGCCGGTAGAAACGCCGGTAGAAACGCCGGTAGAAACGCCGGATCAGATTCTAAGTATGCTGGATGAGAATCCAGAAATGACCTTAGCAGAGGTCGCTTTGAAGATTGGTAAATCGCTCCGCGCCGTTGAAAGGGCTTCTTCGAAGCTGGTTAAAGCAGGCCGATTAAGATTTGTCGGCCCGAAGAAAGGCGGCCACTGGGAGGTAAAAGAGAAAACATGAGCATGCAAAACACCGCCGCTGATGGAAAAGGGGGGGCAGAATATGAAAGAAAACTCGCTTGCTGTATTTGAAGATTACAAAATCCGTAGAGTATATGATGAGGAATCTGAAACATGGTATTTCTCTGTAGTGGACATAATTCAGGTGTTGATACAGCAGCCTGATTATCAGACAGCAAGAAACTATTGGAAGGTTTTGAAAAACCGCCTGAATAAAGAGGGAAATGAGTCGGTTACAAAATGTAACCGACTGAAAATGGAAGCTGCTGACGGGAAGCAGTACCTTACAGACGTTGCTGATCCTGAAACGCTTTTGCGTCTCATTCAGTCCGTTCCCAGCCCCAAAGCTGAGCCGATCAAGCTATGGCTGGCCAGGGTCGGCTATGAACGAATGCAGGATATGGCAGACCCGGCGCGTTCTCTTGACAGGGCGCGGGAGTACTGGCAACAGCATGGGAGAAGCGAAAAATGGATCCAGCAGCGAATGATGGGGCAGGAGACCCGCAACAAGCTGACTGATTACTGGAAAGATCATGAGATTAAAAAAGAAAAGGAATACGCAATTTTGACCAACATCATTCATCAGGAATGGGCGGATATCTCTGTAAAAAAGCATAAGGAAATTAAGGGGCTAAAAAACCAAAACCTGAGGGACCATATGAACGAAGCTGAACTGATATTTACCGCTCTTGCCGAACTATCCACCCGGCAGATAGCAGAGACTACGAATGCAGTCGGCATGGACGAAAACAAGGACGCCGGTAAAAAAGGTGGCGGCATTGCCAAAAAGGCAAGGCGTGAACTGGAAGCAAAGACAGGTAGAAAGGTTGTCACCCAAGAGAGCTTCCTTCCGCCTGGATCAAAAAAGGCGTTGTCACCATCCAGGAGAAAAACGTGACTTCAAACATCTCCTCTCATACGTCACACTTGAGAATTGACGAACGCAACCACGTCGAAAAACCCCTGCTCGATCAGCTTGACGGACTGGGCTGGGACATAATCGGCCTCGACAGCAAGCAGCAGCCAGCCGACAGCCACCGCCAGAATTTTACCGAGGTGGTGATACTGCCGGTCTTGCGCGAGCAGCTCAAGGTCATCAACCCATGGCTGGAAGACGATCAGGTAGAGGAAGTCATCAAGCAACTCACTGCCAGCTTCTCGGGCAGCGACTTGATCAAAAACAACCGCCACGCCTTTAAGCAGGCGATATGAATGGCATCGAAGAGAAGAATGTATAATAAGGCGCTGCATCCGGACACTATTTGTGCCTATTTCCTAAACTCCTAACGATCGATAGGCTTCTATCCTTGCCGTAACTCACAAAATACATTTATCCCCCTACCATATAGAACATGGTATGGACACCACCCTATTCCCCACCGACCTATCCACTCCCTCACTGCTGCGCGCCCAGGAACTGGTCAGGCAGCGGGTCGTCCTGCACAACGATCATGCCGCACTCCGGCTGATAGCAGGCGTGGACCAGGCGTTCATGGAAGATACCATAATCTCAGGCATTGTGGTGATTGACTATGAATCCCTTGACGTGGTTGAAGAAGTACACTACACAAGTACTATGGAGTATCCATACATCCCCACCTTCCTGTCCTTCAGGGAAGGACCGGCCATAACATCAGCATACGAGAAACTCCAGCACACCCCGGACATCCTGATGGTGGACGGCTGCGGCATCAACCACCCCAGGGGCGCCGGGCTTGCCACCCACATTGGCGTTGCGATGGATGTCCAACCATAGGGGTGGCCACGCACATACTGTGCGGAAAAGGGGACGAACCACTGGAAGTAGGCGATGTCAGCCCCCTGGTCTTTGAAAGCAAACAGGTGGGATGGCTTATCAAATCCTGCCGCCGGTGCCGTCCCATCGTGGTTGCACCCGGGCACAGGGTTAGCACGGACGGGGCGCTTGCGATAACAAAGCATTTGCTGCGGGGACATAAACTGCCCGAGCTCTGCCTGCTGGCGCATAAGTATGTGAATAATTTGAAGAAAACAATAATGTAACTTAAGGATATACAGGCTTACATTCTCAGTCACTTGTAAAAACAGGGAAATAAAGCCGGTCACTACCTATCAGTACAATACTACCTATCAGTACAATAATGCATATCAGTACAACATCATTATCAAGCCCGTTATCTGTCATTATTCCAGGATTTTTGATATTTTACTGCAGGCCTTTTCCATCTCTACAATTACAAGACCTATATTCATCTCATCCCTGAACAGTGAACTAAGTATTGCGAGTTTACCAGCTTCCATGATTATGGTTATGGCATCAGGTGACCTGATAATAAGCATATTTGGCGGATTTTTTTGTATCTCTTCCATAACGGTTTTAGCTGAACCCATAATGGTTGCTGTATAAGCACCCAAACGTGCTTCAGGTATATTTTCGGGCACATCTGAAACCATGACAAGACCCTGGTTACTTGAAATGACCGATGCCTCAATATCACCGGTATTTTTTAGTTCTTTTAGTATCTCACGCAGAGAATCCTGAATATTTGCCATGATCCTTATTTTTCCCAGAACTTTGGTTTTATTACGAACCTGCAGACGTCATCTCCCATTGCCTGGCAACTGACCTCTTCGCATACCATATCTTCCTTATTGAATACCACTTCCAAATATCCACACATGAAGCCTTCCAGAAAGTAACAGACAGGAGTGTCGCTTTTTCCGGTATGTATCATAGCCTCAACATTTTTTATCACTGTGCAGGTTATCTCCCGTTGGTTAACAGATAATTCAATATCTCTCAGAATTAGCCAGCCATAACGGGCAAATTGTTGAGTGGTAGCGCTGATTATTTCATCAGTTGTTTCACATTCCCACTGCCTGATAACAACAAGTGCGGAGTTCTTTCCTGCATCATATCCTGATGTATAGAACATCGGTCTGGCGCCTTTTCCCAATGCATCTAATATCCCTTTATGAAGCGATCCAAAAGTTGATTTTGACATCACTATCACAGGGACACCGCTTATGGTTATATTGGCGTTATCATCATCTAATTCGATGAATAACGCCTCATCTATGGCTTTGATAGAATTTACCCCATTAAATTGCAGATTACAATAAAAGATAATTGTATTTTTTAATTGAAATGATTATCATTTTAAGAAATGTTACTATCTGGATATCAATTTTTAAAACATTGTAACATAATGACATGACAAGTTACTTATCAACACTGTAGTTCAAGCCGCACTCGTTGCATAAGTAAGTGATCACTTCTTTGCCCTTGGTACTTTTCCTTATAGTAGATTCCATCCAGCTGCCACAGGTGGGACATTTCTGGTCGAACAGGGAATGATCTTTTTTTTTCCATGTTCCCTCATCACCTGCCCATCTTTTTGTGTGCCCGCGCAAGGTGTCCTGCCGCCTGGGCACCTATAAGGGAAATCTCACCTGCTAGTGCTGCTGCTCCTATTATCTCGGCAAGTTTTTTGGCATTTGTGCCTGGTGTTTCTCCTGCTCCTGCTACTCCCAGCATTTCAAGGCACTCGCGCTGGGTGGCAATACCTGTACCCCCACCCACCGTACCCACCTGTATGGCAGGCAGCGTCACACTGCAGTACAGGTCACCTTTATCTGTGAGCTCCATGCTAGTGATAGCACTGCTGGCCTCTACCACATGGGCTGCATCCTGGCCGCAGGCAAGGTACATGGCTGCAACAATGTTTGCCACATGTGCGTTAAATCCTGTACTTCCGGCCCTGGCTGAGCCCAGCAGGTTCTTCTTGTAATTGACCTTTGCCATTGATCCGGGCTCTGTCTTGAGCTTTTGCTCGACTACGTTTACCGGAATGACCACATCTGCCACAACAGTTTTTCCCCTACCCAAAATATTATTGATGGCAGAGGGTTTTTTATCAGTACATACATTGCCTGAGAGTGATAC
>Ga0255423_10131_pt1 | contig 13108 bp, 9 predicted proteins | sample ANMaggSeSYBR02H3_FD_182659 | JGI IMG/M metagenome (GOLD analysis project Ga0255423, IMG submission 182659) | Sediment cell enrichment communities from methane seep in Santa Monica Basin, California, United Staets - ANME aggregate JGI... | ecosystem: Environmental > Aquatic > Marine > Cold seeps >...
ACTCCGGGATTATCACTTCATGCAGTGCCTGCACTACCGCCCTGCCATACTCGAAATCGTTCGTGGTCTGACCGTCTGAATAACTCGCTCTCTCTTGCTCCAGTATTCGGAATCGACGTCCTTCCCATCCCGCATCGCCTGCCTACTCTCTTCGAACCTCTCTATCCGGAGTTGTTTCCAATTCAGTTCCTGCATGTATCCGCTTCAAATCTAAGAGTAACTGACTCTATCTTGAAATCGAAAGCCTGCTTAGGCAATTGATTTAGACTATCCGAATATACATTTTACCCTGCTTTTTAAAGTGGATACAGTTGTACTGTGTTTGACCCTATGCATCCGGAATCAGTGACTTTTTAATTTATTCTGGATAAATAGATCGTGGTAAAAAAGATTCACCGCAGAGGTCGCAGAGAGGCGCAGAGACGTGTTGTTTTCTCTGCGTGCCTCTGCGCTCTCTGCGGTTTTCTGAATCATCCCAGTAAACAATAAAAAGTCTCTGTTTTGTATCCATCTAAGGGCTTATAGATAAATTTTGGATTCGTCTTTACTTCTAATTAAAAACTCAAAAAAAAGTAAAGGGGAAAATTATCCCCTTCTTCTCAATAGAACAGCCATAGCAACAAACGCAACACCCAGAAGCGTCGCTTCGAACCCAGGGGTGCCCTGTGCACTTGCTCCACTCTTTACAGCCTCTGCAAGCTCTGCTTCAGCTCGAAGACTCCTGTCTTCCGACTTGATATTCACCGCAGTCTCCTTGAGCGGTGCCCAGCCATACCACTGTTCATGATCCGCATTTGCATGGAATGCACTTTGGAAAGTACGCATCCGGTACTTCATCCACATAACCCAGAGGTCCTCCTCGATCGGGTGTGACTGATCATAAAACCTGAGAACATCAGGATATGGATATGACGGGAGTTCATCGATGTATTCGGGCTCAGGGAGTATATCGTCGCGGTGTAGTGCTGCAACGATCTCGACCGACTCCGCATAGATCCGGTCAGCTTCCCGGAGCACCTGGTCCCCTTCCTCAAGTGAGATTCTTGCGAACTTCTCAGAGTGGCAGTCGCCGCATACTGCGATCATCTCCTCTCTGGGTGCGTTCCACTCATCCATTGTCAACCTTGCCAGCTTAGCAGGACCTATAAGATCGAACCTTGGTGTTGGATTTCCGTCTGCATCAAGGACACCGTACGATTTTAAGACAGATACTCTGTCTTCAGCCCATTCTTCGTTTGGCTCCTCGACCCTGACGCCAAGGAATCCCCATGAAGTCATAACATAGTGGCTTCCGTCACTCATGTGGCACATCTGGCACGTTGGAGCAGTGTAACTTTCTTTCGCATCGCTCAAGGGTGCGCTCCAGTCCCAGTCGTCGCCTTCTGTCAGGTAGATCGAACCGTGTTTCGAGGTCGAGTACATCTCCCACTGAGCATGGTCGAAGCCCTGATGGCATGTCATACATGCTTCTGGTCTTCTTGCCTCCTCGACTGAAAAACTGTGCCTCGTATGACAGTTATCACAGCCCACCACGCCATAGTGGTACTCATCCCAGCCAGTCTCATCTTTCGCTCCGATCTTGTGGCATCCTCCGCAGCCCTTCTGCCCCTCCATTAGTTCTTTTGGCTGATCGGCTGTCGTCGGCATCGCAAGGAAAGCAGTCCACGCGATGCTGTGCTTCCCGTCCATGTACTGGGTGTCCTGCTCTGCGTGACATGCACCGCACGTCTCGTGTGTCGGCATCTTCACTTTATCCACGGTATCAGCCGAATTGTGTGCTAATCCATGACAGATCGAACAATCAATTTCACTGCCCATCACGCCGCTCTTGAAGTCATCGACGATCTCAGGGGTGATGTCACTGTGACAGTCCGTACAGATCGATGCTGCTGCAGGTCCCATACACGCGAGGATCAGGAGCGTCAGGAACATTGATAGCACCATCGTCACAGATGTAAAGTGTACTTTCATGATTTTAATCTCCATAATTTTATTAATTCAATAGTTCACCAGTTTGTTGATCAATTAATTTCTATCAACTATGGAATAATGAAGTGTGTTGCGAATATTTAATGGTATGGTACGAAAATCGTCGTCCATAAATCTCAATTAAAGTATGAAAATCGATATGGAAATATGATATCCCGTAAAAGACGCTTGAGAGTTGCTCCTATATCACTAAAGCCATCTGTACCAAGTATTGCATTCCTCTTTCGGCTAAAGATGAACTTGAGTATGCCCATACTTATAAACGTGCTAAGTTTCACATCGCGACAGAGAACCAGTGTAAAAAAAAAGCTTGTATGTGAACTCTTAGAGAACCACGCAGGTGAGAACATCCTGATCATCGGCCAGTTTATTTCGCAATTAGAAAAGCTTGCCAGATCATTGGGGCTGCCAATTATCACAGGTAAGACCAGTTAAGAAATGATAAGAATTTCATTTCTAATGATAACGATTTCTTAACATTGAACTGATTTAATGAAGGTTCACTTTTTTCAAGTTACATATTACCCCACATAAAAAAGTCAATCTCCTCAAATGATCATTTCATCTTTTTCTTGGCCTTTGCAAGTTTCTTCTTGGCATCACCGCTTCCTGAAGCAGCCAGTTTTTCAAGTTATTCCAATTGTGCCTTTTTCTTGGCACTCTTCCTTCCCATATCCTTCTTAGACATCGCCATAGAAGATATATTTAGTAAATAACTTTGTTGATTAGTATCAAAACAACTATTTTTGACGCTATAGTTCTGACTCAATAAGGTGGGCTGGCAGCAGATAGCAAAAGGCACCTTCCGATACATGGCTTTTAAACTTCGCAGTAGCTATTCTCGCCTTTGCCGGCTTTACATATACCTTGCCAAAGGATTCCCTAACGATCAGCCACACCCTTCCGCCAAGTACGAAAATCTCATCAACCGGATACTGCACCTCGCCTATCATTTGCTTGGAATTGACGTCGATAACCTTTACTACTTTGTTTGAAGGAATATTCGAATGAACCTCACCCTTTTCTCCAAGATCCATCAATTTAGTTGTTGCACACCATTTCTCATAGACTTTTTCAATCCATTCGCTATCCACGAGATGATTCAGGATATCTTTCATTTCTTCTTCCGAGCAGAATCCTTCGAACAGATTTTGAAAATATCCATCGGTAAGCCCATTCGGATTAGCATAAAGCATAGAGAATACCTGTTGTACCACAACAGACGGATCGTGCGAATAATCAACCGGTTCGATATATCCTGTCATTGCAGCATGAAACATCCCTTCAAGAAGCATCCTTTCATCCCCGGAACCATATAATGCAAAAACCCGGTTTCTTTGCATACGCCTGCTACCCCGCCCAATCCGCTGGAGGAGCGATGAAATGCTCCATGGGACTTCTGCAAGCACGATAGCATCGATGTCCCCGACATCAATCCCTATTTCAAGCGTCATAGTAGCTACGCAAACACCGTAATGTGCTTCCTTCATGAATGTCTCGGATTCACCACGAATCGATCTGCTTAAACTACCATGATGGACAACAACGCAGTTAGAACCCCACAGATCAATGCATTCCCTTGAAAACACTTCTACTGTGACTCTCTTATTACAAAATATCAGCAATTTTTTAATATTCTCTCTTCTCACACAGTCAAATATTTCTTTAGCCGATTCAACAAGCGTATACTCTATTTCTCGCTTATCATGATCAGTGATGATCTCAAAATCTCCAAGATATCTACTTCCTACATCCTCCGGACATGCTACGGTAGCAGACAGGGCATATATATTGAAATATGTGTCTGAAACGCATTTTAACCTTTTCAAAAGCAGCATGAGTTGATCCCCTCGATATGTGTTGTCAATAAGATGTATTTCATCGAGTATGACCGCTTTTATCTTTTTAAAAGAATTGGGATGTCTGCAGATCAGCGAATCAAACGATTCCGGTGTGGTAATTAGAACATTTGAAGACTTATTAGGATTAAATCGTGGCGTATCGCCTGTCTTTAACGATACCGATACCCCAAGTTCGTCCAGCTGTCCCTTGAGGCGGTCATACATATCATTAACCAGTGCCTTTGTCGGAGAAATGTAGAGGATTGCCATACCATCCGACTCTTCCTTCAAATTTCGCTCTATCAGCGGTGCAATCACGGCCTCGGTCTTTCCACTGGCAGTAGCTGAAACAATGATTGCGTTTTTCCCATCCAGAACCACAGGAATGGTTCGTGATTGAATAGGTAAAAGCCTGCCATATCTGCCAAAAAAAGTAATCCACGTACGTTTGAGACTTCGCCTATCAGAGTACATCCAGTAATTCTCCAATTGGCTTATCAGGATGAAAACGAGTGAGATCAAGAGCCTCTACCAGCCCCTTGATGAATCTGCGGGTGTTATTCTTTGGTATGTACGTAAAAACACGTGGGTCTGCCTGGAAATCGTATGCCAGATCATACAACGAGATAATCTTTTTTGAAATATTCTCAAAATATTGTGTACTAATGGGCCCAATTTCAAATTTCTCAACGCTATTTAGCGGTTCTATGCTAAATAATTCATCGTCAGGAGTGAACGCAAATAGGGTTTTTAAGTTACACGGGACTTTCCATGTAAAAGGTAGCTTGAAATGACCGCAATACTGCAAATTGCTGTAATAGCCCCACCATCCTTTGTAAAGGTAATGCTTATAAAAATTTTCCGCGTTAGTCTCTATTAGTGATAGCTCATCATTGTTAGCTGCCAGAAAAAGTCCCTTTAAAAAATTCCAGCTTTTATTATTCTGGTATGATGAATGCCAGAACGAGTCAACGCTCTCGGCTTCATCGAATAGGATCAAAAACCCATTAAGTCCAAGAATGTTTTTTGCTGCCCAGCTTATCCCACTTAATATATAACAATAAATATTTCCACATGTTGAATAATTATACATCCTGGGATGGTATGTCGATTCTCCTTCGATCCACTCATAGATGTGTTCGTCATCCTCTCCTGACCGTATTTTTTCGATTATTATTCCCAGGTACTCATGTTCCTGCAATGCATACCAATCAGGACTTGCTGCAATATCTCGCAGAAATTGCCTGAAATCGCCGTTATGCGTTTTGAATTTGAACGAACGAATTATAGCCTCGTATATAGCCTTTGGTTTATGCAGAGGCAGTTCATTGGGATCAAGTTCAACCTTTGCGACTGCCCAATTGCTTTTAAGGACCGATGAGTATAAATAATCCAGAAGATGTGTCTTTCCAATCCCATACTCTCCGGAAATTATCAAAGATCCGCTGTTTTGGGTATTCAGCCACTCTTTGATCTGCCCGATCGCTTTATCTCGCCCGAATGTGAACTCGTCTACCTGTCCATGAGAAACAATACCTAATCTAAGTGCTTCTATGATTTTTCTTGCCTCAAAACGTTCTTCTGGTAAGACTGATTCTATTGGTTCTGTGATTCCAACGGTTGGAACCGGTGTGTCACCTGACAGAAATTCAAGCTCGTCCTGTCTGATCCATCGTAAAATACCATCCTCGAACTCAACAAACATCTCAAATCCACCAAACCGGGTCTGCTGCACACTTCCAATCCCGTACGTGGCATGCTTCACAAACCACCTCGTTTTATCCAACTTCAGACCTCACTATACGGTTTTACGCAACTTATGCAGCGCTTTGATGAGATTTTTAACAAATTCTCTCTTATATCCGATTTCGAGCTTCCGTTCATATGCTGCTTTTGCAATATCAGCTATCGTTTCATTGAGTACACTTGTTTCGAACTTTGTACTGTATGCAATCTCGTAGATCGCACTCAATTTTCTTCCGATGTCTGCCAACAATTCCACAGGATCTGCAGATACTTCTTCAAGATATATCTTCACTCCTGTTGGATTTGTCTCTGCATTGAAGACCGAAGAGAGTCTTTGCCGTAGAGCCTCGTAAGCCTGCGTTCTTCCTTCAAGAAAGTTCTCATCGGGAACTGCATAGAACCACATTGCATTTCTGAAGTTGGCATGTCCGCATTCATCTATCAACTCCCTCATATTGCCCAAAAGGGCTGCTTTTTGCTTTGTGGTCATGCTTGGAGTCTGTTCAGCCTCGTCCATAAGAACGACAATTCCTGCATAGTCCATATCTCGAACCCACTGGATAAGAGAGCGGATCATTTTAAATGCAGTGCTTTTATCTATCTTTTCAAATATTCTAAAATTCTTGAGTAGGTTCTTTGGTGGGTTCTCTCCTTTTAACCACTGGATGATCAGCGTGAAATCATCATTACGCTTTTCTGCCAGACTTAAAAAGGCCTCTTTAACTGCATTTCTAAAGCTCGTACTTTCGTAGGGACCAAGTGCCAACGCATAGGCAGTGAGTTCATGTGAAATAAGATCCCCAGAAAGTTTGTTTGCCATTTCCTGATACTTCCGGTTATACCATGTTTTAATAACCGCCTCAATTCCCTTGTCATATCCTGACAGTAGTTCTTCCGGGGTCTGTGGGTAGATGAGATTTGCAGCAATGGTCTTGTATACTTGTTCTAATTTGTGAAATGGCGTCTGTTCCGGACTCAGAACTATGTATGAGGCAATATAACCGTAATTCCATGCAACTTCCCTGATAGAGTATAAAAAATGGGTTTTTCCACCACCATATACTCCTATCACCATTTTAAACGACGAACCGCCGTCTTTTATGAAACTTCCAAGATAATCCTCATCGATTGTTTTGAGATAGCTGTCTAATCCGGCTGTGAAGTATTGAAATCCATATTCAGGAGGATTTCCCTGTCCACCTACAATCTCTATAATTTTTCTTGCTGAAATAGAGTCTATGCCATCTTCATAGAGCCCATATTGCATGATCACACTTCCCTGAACTTGATATGTGAGATATATGTGCCATCTCCACGTTCATTAGATGGAATCCAGATAAACCCGGACCTTCGTCTCGTATATGCTCTTGTAGCAGTAACAAGGCTCAGTACATGGTCCTCTATCGTCCGTTGTTTTAATTGATAGAGATCATAACTAAAAAAGACACGTCCATACTCTCTGTAACTGCTTTTTACCGGATTTATTTTAAAATTTTTATTTTGGGTCAATAGTGCATATTCCAGAATAATATCAGAAACAGGAATTGAATCTCCTATTGTTTTTTTACTGCGATGAGCAGTTGCTTTATATGCTTCGTATAAGTGTAAGAGGAATATTTCGTCATCAAAATTACGACTGGTAATCTTCTTGTGACTTGCCTGAAGTTTTTTTGCCACTACTTCGGGAATTGGTTTACAGGTGTCCAACCGCTCTTGCTCTGGACCGTACCAGATTGTAACGTTGTTATTGTATAGTTTCACCTCCAGTGTGTAAAACAAAACCTTGAGTAACGGGTAGTTTCCACTTAATTCGAATTCTACCTGTTTAAGTGCATCTTCCAGCCTCTGGCCAAAACTCCTGTTTGCTTGCTCCTCCCACTCAGGCATTTCTGATTTCACAGGACGAATACGTTGTTCTACATCTTCTTCGATCAAATCTGTGAGTCTGGTTTGTTTCAATATCTTTTCAATTTTCATCAACTCTTGTTTTATTTTATAGATATTATTCGAAGGTTCGTTTTCCGTAAGTCTTTCGATGGTACGGATGGCTTTGCGCATGTTTCTAAGATATCTTTCTTCTTCGGACATGGTTCGCAGAACGTCAACAACGGGTTCCGGAGTTTCTGTTTCACTCAACTCGTTTGCATACATGTTTATGTATTATGCTTGTATTATTCATAACATTGTTGATTTGAGTGTGTTACTTGTCAGATTGAAAAATCCCACAACCAGGTGCTTGCCGCCGTTGATACTGACCTCTGGTATCTACTCCTACAGCTCCCTCACCATCCCGGGAATATTCATCAGCACACCACGGCTTCGCAGCACAGTAAAATCCGGGCCGTAACCCAGTGTCACAATCGCCTTGTCAGGATACTTACGGCACAGCCGGTCATGCACCTCACCGCTGGTCTTACCCGGCGGCGGGAATGATAGAATTAAGCCATAAATCCATCACACTTCCCACTTTGATAGGGAGTAGTCACCTGACCAAAAGATAAATTTATAACAGTTGAAGACAACTGTAAATTATAATGAAATTAAAAATCATCATAAAAGGTAAAAAAACCCAGAATATCGGTTACAGAGCGCTTTTAGTAAATAAAGCACTTACTCTTAGGGTAAATAACTTTAACACGTTTAATACATTTATTGATGGTATTCAGACGGTCATTACCATGATCGAAGCTGATGATGAAAATCTAGAGGATTTCAAGGCCTTTATACATACCACAAGACCAAAAGATGCTGAAGTAGAAAGCATCAATGTTGAAGAATATAAAAATAGTATTCCACCAATTGAGCGATTCATGCAGGCTTTCCAGATGGAACAATTTGGTAAGAGTATACCAATTTTATTAGAAATGCGGAATAAACAGGACAGTATGCTGGACAAACAGGACAGTATGTTGGACAAACAGGACAGTATGGTAAAATTACAGAAAGAAACTATTGTTACCATAAAAGCAGAAGCGGAAAAAACAAGGGATGTAATATCAAACCGCATAACACATGATGTTGCAGAGCTCAGACATGAGATTGATCATGTAAAATATACCCTGTCAAAAGTAGTAGATAAAGTAGGCATTTCTGAATAGAATTTGAATCTCCCCGGCATTCACCCCATCCCAACCCCAGCCTTCCCAATCTTCTCAGCCAATTTCGCCAGCACTTTCGTCCTCAGCCCGCCAACGAACTTGATACTCCCCACAACCAGGTGCCCGCCACCGTTGATACTGACCTCTGGTATCTCCTCCTGCAGCTCCCGCACCATCTGAGGAATATTCATCAGCACACCCCGGCTGCGCAGCACAGCGAAATCCGGGCCATAACCCAGTGTCACGATCGCCTTGTCAGGATACTTACGACACAGCCGGTCATGCACCTCACCGCTGGTCTTACCCGGCGGCGGGAACGTGATGATCAGAACATGGTGTCATTATATTCTTTTGTCACATAGGCAGCAGTTCCCTGGCAAAAAGGTAAATATAAATCAATTGAAGATGACTAAGATTTGTCATGAAATTAAAATTCAGTATTGAAGGTAAAAAAACTCATGATGTAGGTTACAGAGTCCTATTGATAAATAAGGCACTTACTCTTGCAGTAAATAACTTTTATACGTTTAATACCTTTATTGACGATGTTCAGACAGTCATTGCCATGATCGAAGCTGATGATGAAATATTAGAGGAATTCAAGGCTTTTATACATTCCACAAAACCGAAAGACGCTGAAGTAGAAAACATCAAGATTGAAGAATATAAAAGAAGAATTCCAACAATTGAACAATGCATGCAAGCTTTCCAGATAGAACAATGTGACAAAGCTATTCAAATTCTATCAAAATGACTCAAGAAAATGAAAATTTCGGACAGGATAAACAGGATTGACAGGATACGATCCAATCCTGTATATCCTTTAAATCCTGTCAAAAGATTTGATTGAAACTAAGAAAATTACCTGTATCGATATCGAAATGCGTTTATAATTTCCTATACGTTGAAAAACAGGGCAGTAAGCTGGAATTACAGATATTGATCATCGGTTAAGGAGTTTGACAGAGTCGGTATATATTATTTTCCAAAGGACCAATAATTTCATACGATTCTCCAATTTAATTTAAATCGAACACGGATGACATGGATTTGACGGATTTTCACGGATTTATTTTTTATCCGTGCGCATCCGTGTCATCCGTGCAATCCGTGTTCCATTACAATATTACTCTTAACCGATGACACATGGAATTACAGAACTCTATTGTTACCATCAAAGCAGAAAGGGAATAAACCAGATTTTATCTCCCCAGTGTTCACCCCATCCCAACCTCAGCCTTCCCAATCTTCTTAAGCCAATTTCGCTAGGTCTTCCCGCCTCAACCCCCCAACGAACTTAATACTCCCCACAATCAGGTGCCCGCCGCCGCTGATGCAAACCCCGACATCTCCTGGCACATCTCTCGGTATTATCCTCCCTGAGCTTCTATACTATTCTGTGGATAACTTGCATGTGCTTACTGCTATCGCCAAACTCTTCGGGACTATATACTAAACTCTTCACACATCAAAAACATCCAAGCCGGTATAAAATTTACCTGTTTACCGCCGATATCCTGCAATCCTATTCTTTCTGATGTCACAATTATCCCAACATCAGAACTTAGCTCATCCATACAGGCAAGCAAGCCCTTTACATCGCCTTTTGATATATTCTTGCCGTACTTTACCTCGATAGGCAGCAGACCGGAAGGGGTCTGCAACAGTATATCCACTTCAAGTCTTGCTTTATTCTGCCAGTAGAATAACTCAAAACCCAGGTGTTTCAGATGATTATAGACAGCAGTCTCGATCTTCAATCCTTCCTTTGTATCTATCAACCGGAAGAAAGCATTATCACCGACATATATCTTGGGGTTCTTCCTGAAACTCTTTAACGTGCTTTTTGAATACAGGTAACTCCTGGAAATAAAGAACGAACTGGCCAGGTATTCGATATAAGTCTTAACGGTCTCATATTTGGTATTCAAATTATTGGTAAGGGTATGGTAGTTGATAACGTTGCCTGACTCCTTGACAAAAGAATAGAACATGCCTTCAAGCACATCCGGACGTTTAACTTCAAAGAGATTGAGTATATCCCTGTAAAAAGTGAGGTCAAGTACAGTCTTGATATAATCCCTTATCCTTTCCTGGCCCGACATTGGATACAATTCCGGATACCCGCCAATGAGTGCATATTTATCGAATAATAATTTAATCTTCTCTGTATCAGGGGGATAGCTTAAATCAAATGCTGATAAGCCGTGAGTTTCAATACCTTGATATTTCAAAAATTCCCTGAAAGAGAATGGAAAGACCCTGAGTATATCTATCCTGCCTACCAGACTCTCACCCGAACCTTTTAGTATATTCATGGCAGATGAACCCGTCACTATGAATTTCACAGGATAACCCCTGTCATGCAAGGATTTTACCTCTTCACCCCAGTCACTGATCTTCTGTACCTCATCAAGGAAGATGTATACCTTATCACCTTCACCTGGCAATTGTTTTAAGATATTCCTGAAATACAGGTCAAATATCCGCCTGATAATCCTATCTTCTCTTTTCATTGCATCCATTGAAAAATACAATATCCTGACAGGTTCTACCGTATCAAGCAAGTGCCAGATCACCTGTTTCATTGCAGTTGTCTTGCCTACCCGCCTGGGACCTACCAATGCCAGGACCATGTTATCATCCAGGGAATCCAGCAGTTTATGGAATACTTCCCTTTGGATAAGCCCTTTCTCTGGTTCCGGTGAAGGCCCTGACCACCAGGGATTGAAATGAGCCATATCTTTCAGGATATCCTGGTCTTCCATGGTTGGTATATTCCAGGTACTGGAATAAAAAAGGCACTATATGTTACAATGCCTGGAACAAAAATGTCCACAGATGTTCCAGGTGCTGTAATGAATGAGTATTCGATATATCGTACAAAATTATCAAATTTTTTCAGACATATCGGAAACTTTGTGAGTCATAGCATAATGTTTCGAATGCTCCGACAAAGGCACGGGAGGTAGATGGGCTGCGGCGGACGATGGGGCATTTCGGTCTGGACAGGGGTTTGGTTGTGACTTTGAATCATAGCAAGACTATGTCTGTGGATGAAGGGGTGATAGAATTTGTACCATATAGGATATGGGCTTTGCAGAGGATGAAAGGTACGCAGGATAAGACTTCATGGTCGGATGTTTGTACCTACGGTGCCACTTTGGCCCGCCCATGAACTTGATGCTCCACCTCCACCCCACAAGATGCCCGCCGCCGTTGATGCCGCCTCCAGGTAAAAACTAGTGTCAAGTCAACATCAAAGTGTCTGATTATAAGGTGTATTGCTAGCGTATTTGGATACATTATAGGGTTGACTTGACACTAGTCCCAATATATCAAATATCCCATATGTTGGAATGAATAAGTGGTCTTAATTACAAGGATAAACTAACTATAAACCGGTCGTTCATATAAGTATAAATTTATATAGATTCAGTCGTATATATACGACTATGACAAAAAAAGAAATGTTCAAATACATCATAAAAGAGTTCCATGAGGCACGATTACCTGAACTGTATGAAAGAAAGCTTACAATACCTGAAACACAAAAAGTGATCAGCCTTATCGGTCTAAGAAGAGCTGGAAAAACATTTTACTTTTACCAGTTGATAAATAACCTGATCGAAGGCAGCATAAACCCGAGCCAGATATTATACATCAACTTTGAAGATGACAGGATACTGCCATTAAATGTCAAAGAATTAAATACGATATTAGAAGCCTATTACGAGCTTTATCCGGAAAATATCGACGAAACACTGTACCTTTTCTTTGATGAGATACAGAATATAGACAACTGGGAATTGTTCATAAGACGGGTGCACGACAGGAAAAATGCAAGAATATTTATTACCGGCTCAAGTTCCAAATTGCTGAGTAAAGAGATTGCCACAAGCCTAAGGGGTAGAACTCTCTCATACTACCTGTTCCCGTTGAGTTTTGAAGAATTCTTAAGATTCAGGCAGGTCACACTCAACAAGGATTTTGAATATACAGATGCAAGATTCAGGGTAAAGAAACTTTTCAGTGAATATCTTTATGGTGGTGGTTTTCCTGAAGTGGTGCTTGAAGCCGAAGAACTCAGGCAGGATATATTGCGGAACTATTTTGAGATGTTTATATACAGGGACCTTGTTGAGAGATTTTCCATAAGGAATACTTCCCTGTTGAAAAGCCTTGTAAAATTCCTTATCACAAATATTGGCACGACATTTAGTGTAAATTCATTTTATAGAACCATCAGGAAGGATATGCCTGTCGGAAAAGATACGTTAATGGAATACCTGTCATATCTTGAAGATATCAACCTGGTATATCTTGTACCGATATTCAGCTATTCATTAAAAAAACAGCAGGTAAATCCCAGGAAGGTTTACTGTATTGACAACGGCCTGCGAAATGCCGTATCATTCATGTTTTCAAAGGATG